>JAABUM010001735.1_pt1 | contig 31348 bp, 24 predicted proteins | sample 5559161 | NCBI WGS metagenome assembly JAABUM01 (sample SAMN10711868, study PRJNA513369) | rock metagenome | isolation source: Antarctica rocks | place: Antarctica: Victoria Land, Siegfried Peak nord
GAGAACGGCCTGCTGCCGCACGCCCCATCGGCTACGCCAGTACGGACGCGGGAAGACAACGAGCGATGCGGCGAGACGGCGACCTTACCACCCTCGCGCCACCCTTTATCAGACAGTTTCTAAGGGCGATCGCGCAAGGATCGTCGGGGGACGGCAGGGCCGGGGAGCGTTCCTCCGCCGCGAGTGCGGCGCGGACAGGTCCGGCTGACGAAAGGAGGGGCGGCGACGCGACAGCTCGACATCAGACCAGCAAAGCCGATGACCGCTTCGATGCGATGAATGAGAGAAGAGAGAATCCACGGATGCAAACGTTTTGGAAGCAGCACAACACCGGGCGGGGGCAGCGTGTGCGCCTGACCTTCTCGCTGCTGGTGATCCTCACCATCCTGGCGAGTTGCTCGCTGACCAACAGCCCCGCCCCACCACCGCCCCCCGCGACACCCTTACCGCTCACCACGCCGTCGGCGATCGCGGTGCGCGGCACCGTTCCCGCCGGGGTGCCCTCCAGCTTGCCGACCGTCAGCGGGACGCCCGGCTCGTTCACCCTCCCGGCGAACCTGCCGACCCCGACCGGCGATCAGACGAAGGTCGATTCGATCCTTTACGACGTCGCCGCGATCTATCAGCAGCAGGGACGCCCGGCGGCGGAGCAGGCGGCGCGCGACTATGGCCTCCTCAACGACAAGAACGAGGTACGGCTGACCCTCTACCTCACCGACACGAATACCGCGCCGGTCGAGGCGAAGATCAAGGAGCTGGGTGGCCGGGTCGTGGCGAGCTACGACAACACCATCGATCTGGTGATCACCCTCGATGCCCTCTCCGCCGTCGCCCAGAACAATCCGGTGGCGCAGCTCGCCGCGTTCGGCACCGTACGTGAGATCAAGGTCACGCCGCTGCTGCGCGATCAGAGCGAGCGCTATCGGCCAATCTCGCGGGCGGCATTGCGGACGCAGCTTGCCCCGATCGTCAGCGAAGGGGTGCGGAGCAGCGGCGCGGCCCAGTGGCAGGCCGCCGGGTTCACCGGCAAGGGCGTGAAGATCGCCATCGTCGATAGCGGTTTCGATGGCTACGAAGCGCTGCTCGGGCAGGAACTCCCCGCCAGGGTGACCGCGCGCTCGTTCAGCTCCGATGGCACGCTCACCGGCAGCGTCCACGGTACCGCGTGCGCCGAGATCGTCCACGCGATGGCCCCGGACGCGGAGATCTACCTCGTCGCGATCGAGGGACCGGCGACCTACGGCATGGCGTTCGACTATCTGATCGCGCAGGGCGTGAAGATCATCTCCCTCTCGCAGGGGCGCGGCGGCGAGACGCGCGGCGACGGCAGCGGTGCCTGGACCAAGCCGGTCGATGCGGCGCGCGCCAAGGGTGTCCTGGTCGTCGTGGCGTCGGGGAACGACGGCGATGGCCACTACGTCGGCACCTACGCCGACGCCGACAACGACGGCTTCCACGATTTCGGGCCGGGCAAGCAGTTCCTGAAGGTCGGCGTCGGCAGCACGCTGGATGTGGTCCTCCGCTGGGACGCCTGGACCGGCACGCCGGTCAACCTCGATCTCTACGTCTTCACCGCCGACGGCCAATTGGTCGCTTCCTCCCGCAACGTGCAGGGGGGCAGCGCCCCGAAAGACCCGGTCGAGCGGATCCTGATCCCGTTGCGGCGCGAGTTCCAGGGGCAGACCTACCTGATCGCCGTGAAGGCGGTCGGCGCGACCCGCCTGGTTAAGGTCGAGCTCTTCACCAAGAATAGCGAACTCGAACTCTTCACCCCGGTCGGCAGCGTGGCGACCCCCGGCGATGCCAAGGGGGCCTTCACCGTCGGTGCGACCAACGTCCGCAACGGCAACCTGGAAACGTTCAGCGCCCAGGGGCCGACCGCCGACGAGCGCGTCAAGCCCGACCTGACCGGGCCGGACCGGATCACGACCGCCGCCTACACCAAGGAAAACCCCGGCAATCCCGCCTTCCCCGGTACCTCGGCGGCGACCCCGCACGTCGCGGGCGCGGCGGCGCTCGTCCTCGGCGAGCAACCGAACGCGACGCCCGATCAGATCCAGCAGTTCCTCGCCTCGCGAACCCAGGACATCGAGGATGCGGGACCGGACAACAAGTCGGGGGCCGGCGATCTGCGCCTCGGCACGCCGCCCGGCACGCAGGGCGGCCCTGCCCCGGCGACCTCCCCGACGCCGCGCGCCTCGGCACGACCGAGCGCCAGCCCCTCCCCCGCGCCGGTCGTCGGCGCGGGCCGGATCGCCGTCTCGCCCGATTCCGGGGCCAGCGGTACCCGCTTCACCTTCCGTGGCACCGGCTTCCCGGTGGGATCGAGCCTCCCGGCGGTGCTCGTCGACAGCACCAGCGCACCGATCGTCCGTGGCACGGTCGATGTCGCCAACGATGGCACCTTCGCCACCGGCTACGACTCGACCGGCGACCCGAACGGCACCTACACCCTCTACATCGGCAACAGCGCGGGCGATGTGCTCGGCAGTGTCTCGTACACCGTCGGCAGCGGGGGCAGGGCGAGCGCCGCACCGTCGGCCCGCCCGAGTGTCGCGCCGACCGCCGCACCAACAAAGGCCCCGACGAAAGCCCCGAGCACGAACCCGGCGGGCGGGAACCCGCCGAGCGGCAGCCCGATCCTCGCGGTCTCCCCGAACGCCGCCCCGACCGGCACCCGGTTCGTGATCAGCGGCGCGGGCTTCACGCCGAACACGCCGCTGGTCGGGGTGCTCTTCGATCAGGACGGCACGGTGTTGAACGCCTTCGACCTCACCACCACCGCCGCAGGGACGCTGCAAGTCTCGCTCAATACCGACGGCGCACCAGTGGGCGGGTACTCGCTCGTCGTCGCCACCCCCGATTACCAGACGGCGCTCGCGCGCGCCTCGTTCACCGTGCGGTAGCGCCGCACCGTCGCCAGCGACCGCAGCGCGGGCCGGGATCGGCCGATCCCGGCCCTCGTGCTTTTTCGGGTATCATCACGAGTGCGGGAAGGGGGGTGCGGTGACACACGGCGCGCAGACGACAGCCAAAGCCGATGCGCGCACCATCGCCGCCGTGGAGGCCGCTTTGGCCGGGGGCGACGATCTCCATGCGACCCTCGGCGCGGCGCTGAAGCTGCTCATCGCGGCGCTCGGATTGCGGACCGGCTGGATCTGGCTCCACGACCGCGAGACCGACCGCTACTACAGCGCCGCCGCGCAGGATCTGCCGCCCTACCTCCTCGCCCCGGTACGGATGACCGGCGAGCGCTGCTGGTGCCTGGACGAACTGGCCGACGGCACCCTCCCGACCAGCCCGGATCGGCTGCCCGCCTGTAGTCGCCTCCGCCACGCCGTCCGCACCGGGCGCCAGGACGAGACGAACGGCCTCTCCCACCACATCAGTCTCCCCCTGCGGATCGGGCTGACCCCGCTCGGCATCGTCAACGTCGCCGCGCCGGACGACCGCCAACTGACCGCCGACGAGCGTGCGACCCTCGTCGCGGTCGCCGCCCGCCTCGCTATGATGATCGAGCGCGCCTTCCGCGCCGAGGAGCGCGCGCACGCGGCCCGATTGGAGGAGCGCGCCCGCCTCGCGCGCGAGATCCACGATACGCTGGCGCAGAGCCTGACGGCGATCGCGCTCGATCTGGAGAGCGGGCTCCGGCACCTCACCAGCGATAGCAACCGGGCGCGGACGCGGCTCGAACGGGCGCTCGCCACAACGCGCGCCAGCCTGGAAGAAGCGCGGCGTTCAGTGCTCGATCTCCGCACCACGCCCCTGGCCGGGACGCCGCTGCCGGAGGCGCTGGCGGCGCTCGGGCGGACCTTCACCGCAGAGCACGGGATCCGTGTCCGCGTCCGCGCGAGCGGCCCGGAACTCGCCGCCCTGCCCTTGCGCGTCGAGGCGGAACTCTACCGGATCGCGCAGGAGGCGCTGACCAACGTCCGGCGCCATGCAGGGGCGACCGAGGTGCTGTTGACTTTGCGCGTCCAGACCGGGCGGCTCGCCATCGCCATTCGCGATAATGGCGGGGGCTTGGTGGGTACGGTGCGGGAGCCTGACGGCGGCTTCGGGCTGGTAGGGATGCGCGAGCGCGCCCGCCTCCTCGGCGGCACGTTGCGCGTCGAGAGCCAGCCCACGCGCGGCACGACGATCCGCGCCAGCATCCCCTTCACCGCAGCAGTGCCCGCGCAGGCGGCGACCGAGGAGCAGCGATGACCGAGCTGACGACGATCGCGATCATGGTCGTGGACGATCACCCGATCGTCCGGCAGGGGCTGGTCGGCGTCCTCGAAGACGAGGCTGACTTCCGCGTTGTCGGGGCGGTGGCGTCGGTGGCGGAGGCGCTGAGTCTGGCCGCGCGATCCAGGCCGGACGTGATCCTGCTCGATCTCGAATTGCCGCAACTGGATGGGATCGCCGCGTTGCCGCAACTGGCGGCGTCCAGCCCCGCCAGCCGCACGATCATCTTCACCGCCTACGATGATGACGAGCGCATCTTCGGCGCGATCGAGGCGGGCGCGCAGGGCTATCTCCTGAAGGGCGCGCCGACCGAGGAGATCGCGCGGGCGATTCGCACGGTGCATGGCGGCGGCTCGCACCTCGCGTCGCGGGTCGCTGCGCGCGTCGTCAATCTCCTGAGCGCGCCGGGTCGGGCGCACGATCGCCCCAGCAAACGCGAACGCGAAGTGCTAACCCTGATCGCGGCGGGGCACACCAACAAGGAGATCGGCCACGAACTGACCATCTCCGAGCGGACCGCGCGCTTCCATGTCACCTCGATCCTCGCCAAGCTCGGCGCGACGACGCGCGCGCAGGCGGTGGCCGTGGCGGGGCAGCGCGGCCTCCTCTAGCGGTGCGCGGGGTTGTGCCAGGCACCATCGGCGGCGACGTGGATCGTCGTGCCGTCGTCGCCGCGGAAATCGCCGGTGGGGGCGGGGACGACGCCGCGCACGTTGACCATCCGGCCCAGGCGCTCGGCCTGGTGGTGGGTCATTTCGACTAGCGTCTCCACGACCGGACCCAACTCGCGATCGTTCACGCGGCGCGCGGTGATCGTCTCGTTGGTGTTCACCGCCAGATCGCCGATGTGCCGCACCAGATACAGGGGTAACGGCTCCGACTTGCTCATCTCGCTCCTTCCGACCCCGACAGGTCACAAATTCAATGGTATCGGGCACCCGCGCAGGCAAGACCCGGGCCATCGCCGGCCCGTACGCGGCTGCGGCGCGGTGACACGACCTATCCTAACACGCCGCTGGGCTCTCCTTGCCAACAGGTGGGCCGCGCTAGCCCACCTTCACCGACTGATCCAGACGCGCCACCTCCGCTCGCACCGCCAGCACCAGGGCGAGCGCGGCCGGGGCGAGGGGCTCGGCGGGGGCCTGACAGACGAGCGCCAGTTCGCGTGCCAGGCCCCCCGCATCGGCCACCGGCAAGGCGACGAGGAGCCCGGCGCTGAGGTCGTCCTGCACGAGGGGGGCGGGGAGGAACCCCGCGCCGATCCCCAGCACGATCAGGCGGCGCATCAGGTTATGCGGCAACTCCTGCTCGGCCACACCCCGACCAGAGCGTTGCACCAGCCGTGCGTCCTCGGGCGTGCCCCAGACCGTCTCGTGATAGGGATTGCCGCCCGCGATCACCTCGTCCACGGTGAGGGTGTCGCGCGTCGCCAGCGGATGCCCCGGCGCGGCCACGGCGACCAGCGTCTCGCGGAAGCGCGCGAGCACCTCCAGGCCGATCGTCCCGACCGTGTAGTGCCAGGTCACCAGACCGAGATGCACGAGCCCGTCCGCCACATCCTGCACGATCTGCGGCGTATGCCCGGTGCGGATGGAGAGGGCGACGTGCGCGTGGTCGCGGCGGTAACGCGCAATCACCGGGACCAGGAAGCTATCGGCGATCGAGTCGACGACCCCGATGGTCACGCGCCCCTCCCAGCCCGAATCGGCGTGCCGGGCCGCCTCGCGCCCCGCCGCCAGCAGATCGAGCGCCCGGCGCGTGTAGAGGAGGAACGCCTCGCCGGCGGCGGTGAGGGTCGCGCGGCGCCCCCCACGGGTGAAGAGGAGGACGCCCAATTCCGACTCCAGAGCCTGGATCCGCCCGCTGATCGCCGCTTGCGACACGCCGAGCGACCGGGCCGCGCGCTGGAACCCGCCCTCGCGCACGATCCGCTCGAAAGCGACGAGTTGCTGTTGATCCATCCGCCCTGCCCCCTCGCCACGTCGAGCGATAAGCAAATCCGATAGGAGCCTTCGTAAAAACCTGCTTGGATTATAGCCAGGACTCCGCTACCCTGGGAGGAGCACGACAAATCTTCCCGTTATTTGAGCAGAGAGGGGCAAGATGTTCGACTTCACCCCATTCACCCACCTCACCTTCGATTGCTACGGCACCCTGATCGATTGGGAGGGCGGCATCCTCGCGGCGCTGCGCCCGATCATGGCGCGGCACGACAGCGCGCGCACCGCCGATCAACTCCTCGAACTCTTCGGCGAATTGGAAGCGGCGGCGGAGGCGGGGCCATACCAGTCCTATCGTGGCGTCCTCGCGACCGTGCTGGATGGCTTCGGGGAGCGCCTCGGCTTCACCCCCACAGCGGAGGAGCGCGAGACGTTCGCCGGGGCGGTCGTGGACTGGCCCGCCTTCCCCGATAGCGCGGCGGCGCTGGCGATCCTCAAGGAGCATTTCGCGCTGGTGGTCATCTCGAACATCGACGACGATCTCTTCGCGGCGTCGGCCCGGAAGCTCGGCGACCCCTTCACCGACGTGATCACCGCCCAGCAGGTCGGGAGCTACAAGCCGAACCGGCAGAACTTCCGCTTCGCGCTGGAGAAGCTCGGCGTGCCGCAGGGGGCGATCTTGCACGTCGCGCAGAGCCTCTTCCACGACATCGCCCCGGCGAAGGAACTCGGCTTCACCACCGTTTGGGTCAACCGCCGCCACGACCGCCCGGGGGACGGGGCGACCCCGCCCGCGACTGCCACGCCCGATCTGGAAGTCCCCGACATGCAGACGCTGGCCCGACTGGTGACGGCAGCGCGGGGCGCATAGCGCGTCGCAGAGGGGGACCGACATGACCAGAACAGCGGACGCTATCGTCGTCGGCGGCGGCATCATCGGCGCGAGCGTGCTCTACCAGCTTGGTGCGCTCGGTGTGCGCCGCGCGATCCTTTGCGACACGGCACAGCCGGGCGCGGGCGCGAGCGGCGCGTCGGGCGCATTCATCCAGCTGCACTTCTGCCGGAACGAGCCGGAGACGGCGCTGACCCTGGCGAGCCTCCCCTACTTCGCGCGCTGGGCGGAACTCGTCGGCGCGGGGGATCCCGGCTTCGTGCAGGCGGGCTACCTGCGCCTGGAGCCGCCCGAGCGCGCGGCGATCCTGCACGAGCGGGTGGCATTGCTCCAGACGTTCGGCGGCGGGACGAGCGTCATCGGCATCGAGGAGGTCGCGCGCCTCGCCCCCTACCTCCACACCGAGGGGCTCGCCATGGCGGCCTACGAGCCGACGTCCGGCTATGCCGACCCCGAGGCGACCCTGACCGGGTTCCTCGCGGCGGCGGCGGCCCACGGCGGCTCGGTGCTCGGCGCTACGACCGTGACGGCCCTGCGCGCGCACGGCGGCGCGATCGTCGGCGTGGAGACGAGCGCCGGGCCGATCGACGCGCCGATCGTGATCGTCGCCGCCGGGGTCGGCACCGCCGCGCTGCTGGCGGGGACGGGCGTCGCGCTGCCGACGCGCCCCACGCTCACCCAATGGCTCGGTTTCACCCTGCCAGACGACGTCACCGCCCCCACGATGACGATCGGCGATGGCCTCGCGCAGTGCTACTTCCGCCCCGTCAGGCCGGGGAGCCGCGAGATCCTGATCGGCCTCGGCAGCGCGGCACACCGCCCCTGGCCCCCTGTGCCGGGTGCCGACACGCTGACGCCGGAGGAGGTGACGCGCGCGGCGACGCGCCTGGCGCTGCGCCTGCGCGGCGGCGAGCGCGCTCGCCCGAACGGCGGCCGCAACGGGCCGATCACCCTCACGCCGGACGATCTGCCGATCATCGATCGGCACCCGGAGTTGGCCGGGCTCTACCTCTTCGCGGGCGACGGCGGGGCCTGTTTCAAGACCGCCCCGGCGATCGGGCGCGTCCTGGCGGAGTGGGCGACGATCGGCGCGCCGCAACTCGTCGATGTCCAAGCGCTCGGCCTCGCGCGCTTCCGCGCAGGGGTGAGCACGCCGCAAGGAGTGGGCGCATGAGCACGAACGAGCGCAAGCATGGGGCAGGCGCGCGCCAGATCAGCACCCGTCTCGCGACGCCGGGCGATCTGGCCGAGGCGCGCGCGTTGATGATCCGCACCTTCGATGAGGACTTCGGCTACGGCTACAACCCCGACTTCCACGCCGATGTCGACGACCTGCAAGGGGTGTATCTCGACAACCCGCGCCACATCCTCTTCGTGGCGGTCGAGCCGACGACCGGGCGGATCATCGGCACCGCCGGGATCCGCTCGGGCGGGCTCAAGCCGGCCTTCAACGAGTCCTGGCTGGTGGCACGCTACGACCCGGAGCGGACGGCGCAGATCGTCCGTGTCTACACCCTGCGCGAGGCGCGCGGGCGCGGGGTGGCGCGGGCGCTGGTCGAGCGCGTGACCGCGTTCGCGGCGGCGGAGGGGAGCTACACGGTGATCGCCCTGCACACCGACCCGCGCTCACCGGGGGCCGAGCGCTTCTGGCGCTCGCTGCCGACGACCCTGATCCACGATGATCGCGACGGCCCGTCCGCGTCGTTGCATTTCGAGATGGCGCTGCCAACCCCGGCACCGCCGACAAAGGCAGAGGGAGAACAGGGCGATGACGAAGCGACCCGGTGACAGCGAGAGCACAGGTTGGGGGATCGATACGCGCCTGATCCACGAGAACCAGGGGCCGGACCCGGAGACCGGGGCGGTCGTCCCGCCGATCCACCCGTCGTCCACCTTCGCGCGCGAGGCGATCGATGATGGCGCGAAGTATCGCTACGCGCGCGGGGCCAACCCGACGCGTGGCGCGCTCGAAGCGGTCCTCAACGGCCTGGAGCACGGCGCGGGCGCATCGGCGTTCGGTTCCGGGATGGCGGCGGTGACCGCCGCGTTACAACTTCTCTCGTCCGGCGATCACGCGGTCGTCGGCTACGACTGCTACCTCAGCACCTACCACCTCTTCGCCAATGATCTCCCGCGCTACGGCATCACCGCCACCTTCGTGGACCTGACCGATCTGGCGGCGGTCGAGCGTGCGATCGCGCCGCACACGCGGATGATCTGGATCGAGACACCGACGAATCCGCTCCTGGATGTAGTGGATCTCGCGGCGGTCGCCAGGTTGGCGCAGGCCGCCGGGGCGCTGACGGTCGTGGACAACACCTTCGCCTCGCCCTACTGCCAGAACCCGATCGACTGGGGGATCGACCTCGTCGTCCACAGCACCACCAAGTATCTCGGCGGGCACAGCGATCTGCTCGGCGGCGCGGTGATCGCGCGGACGCCCGAACTCGCCGCGCGGATCGCCGATCGGCAGTATTACCTCGGCGCGATCCCCAGCCCGTTCGACTGCTGGCTCTTGCTGCGCGGGATCCGCACCCTCGGCGTGCGGATGCGGCAGCAGATGGCGAACGCCGCCACCATCGCCGATTGGCTGGCGGAACACCCGCGCGTGACGAGCGTGATCTACCCCGGACGGGCCGATCATCCGGCGCATGAGCTGGCGCAGCGGCAGATGACCGGCGGCTTCAGCGGCATGGTCTCGTTCGCGATCGATGGCGGGGTCGCGGCGGCGCGGCAGGTCTGCGCCGGGACGCGCGTCTTCGCACTGGCGACGAGCCTCGGCGGCATCGAGTCGCTGATCTTCCCGCCGACCGCCTGGCTGCACACCGATCCGGCCCTGATGGCGCAGATCCCCGGCTCGCCGTGGGCGCAGCACCCCGGCCTGATCCGCCTCTCGGTCGGCATCGAGGATGCGCGCGACCTGATCGCCGACCTCGATCGCGCGCTGATGCTGGGTTAAGCAATGTGGGAGGGCGGCGGCGGCAGTGCTCGCCACCGCCCTCCCCTGCTCACTCGGCGGTGAACGTGACCGACCACGCCCCCTGCGCCGTTGGCGCGAGCACATCGAGGATCGCGTGATAGATCCGTGCCCCCCAGACCGGACCGAGACGGCCATCGTCGATCGCGATCGGCTCGATGCGCGCGGCGAACTGTGACGGGTCGTACTCGATCGTCAGGGCGCGCGTGGGGGTGAGGCAGCGCAGCCGCCCCGGCACCGCCTCGGTCGGGTCGGCGAGCAGCAGATGCAGGGCGAGCGTCGCGGGCGCGGCGTCCAAGTCCCAGCGCTCGTGCAGGACGATCCGCGACCACGCGCCCCGTTCGAGGCGAATAGCACGCTCCCAACTGCGGATCCCCGCCTCCGCCGGATACGCCCCCGCGAGATCGAGCGCCAGCTCGGCGTGGTCCTCCGTCGTCTCGGCGCGGACCGCGCGCGCGGCGAACGACGCGCCCGGCAACTGGGTCTGCCCGTCGATCAGCGGCAGGTTATGGTAGTCGCTCCGCATCGTCCAGATACTGTAGCGTTCCGGGCCAAACGTCTGGCGCGTATAGACGCCGACGCCGACGTCGATCACGGCGGGGCGGCCATCGAGGCCGACGATGAAGCTGCCGACATCGTTGTGGTTGTGGCTCTCGTCGTTGTGCCCCCCCTTCGCCGCCAGGAACAACCCCGTCGTCCCCGCCGCCTCGCGCGCCACCAGCACCTGCACGCCATCCAGCCATACCTCGCGGACCGGCGGCGGGGCGCTCGCGGCGCTCATCCAGGCGAGATCGAACAACGGGTGCAACAACCGCGCGAGCGAGCCGCTCGGGGCGGGGGGCGGACCCTCGCGCAGGGCCGCCGCGCCGTGCGCCGCGAGGTGCAGATCGCCGATCCGCCGCCCGTAGCGGTAAATCAGGTGATGGTCGGGCGCTATACGCGCCGCGCCGTCGGCGAAGTTGACGTACCAGTCGCCGCCGATGTGCATCCGCGCGATGAAGCGCCCGATCGCGCGGACCAGCGGCAGATCGAACGCCACGAGCGCGCCGCCACTCGCCGCCAGCAACGTCTCCAGGCATTCGAAGAGGCTCGCGCCCGCCCGGCCCCAATAGCTCGTCCCCTCGTCGCAGCCACCATCGGCGTGATAGGTCGCCAGGAAGAGGTCCAGCCCGGCGATGGCGCGCGACACCAGCGCCGCCCGCCGCTCCGGCTCGCGCTCGAAGATCAGGATCAGCGGCAGGAGGTTGGACAGGATCCAGGGGGTCCAGTTATTGACCTTCCGCTCGGGGTATGCCCCGAGCCACCACCATTCATCGCTCAGGCGGAACGGTTCGAGGAGGCGCGCGCATACCTCGCGCTCGATCCGATCGGTCACCACCGGCGCGATCGCGTCGAGTTGCGTGCCGAGCAGGTAGGAGGTCCAGCCGAGGAGCGCCCCGGTCTCGGCGGCGAAGAGATCGATCACCGGATGGGCGGTGTCGGGCAGGCCGACGCTCGGGTAGCGCCCATCGGTCGTGGCGGGGGTGAAGCGCGGGCTGTAGCTGTGCGCCGAGACGCCCCAGAAACTCTCCTCGCAGAGCGCCCAGACACCATTGATGATGTCATCCAGGAAACGCCCCGCCCCCTCGGCGCATTCGCCCAGGACCAGATCGGCCAGCGCGTACCGCCGCGCGAAGTGGCGCTCCCCGAAGCGCTGCCGATCGCCATTCCGTGCGAAATCGAGGAAGGCGGTCGCGGGGAGTTCCGGCCAGGCGAAGCCCAGTCGCCTCTCTGCCGTCGCGATCAGGCGCGCGCGCTCCTCGTGCGGCAGGGTATCCCAGGTGGCGCGGTCGGCGGCAGCCGGGAAGGGCACCCATTCGCCGAAGGGCAGCAAGGTCGCACGCACCGCGCTCGGCGTGAAGCGCGACGCCAGGATCGGCCCGGCAGACATCGTTTCGGCGGTCATCCCCCCACCCCCTTTGCTCCTGGTCGGTCGCGGCACACCCACCGGCGCGCCCATCCGTTCGTGCGCCCCTTATACCACGGCGCGCCCAGGGCGACGGAATCTCGTCTACAATGCAGCCCGACGATGCGGCCGGACATGCGGCGCGGGCGCGGCACCGCTCGTCGGTACACAGGAGCAGAGCCATGACAGCGGTGCAACAGGAGCGCGCGACGGCGACGCGACGCTTGGAACCGGACGATTTGCTGCGTCTGGGGGTGATCACCGACGCCCAGATCGCGCCGGACGGCACGCAGATCGCCTATACGGTCAAGACGGCCCACCTCGAGAGCAATGACTATCGCAGCGCGATCTACCTCATCCCCACGGCGGGTGGCGAGGCGACTCAACTAACGGACGGGTTAGCCCGCGATACCCTGCCCCGTTGGTCGCCGGACGGCACAGAAATCGCCTTCCTCTCGGACCGCAATGGGAGCGCCCAGATCTATATCCTTGCGAGCGCGGGGGGCGAGGTCCACAGGCTCACCGACCTGTCGCACGGCGTCACCGGCCTGGCCTGGTCGCCGCGAGGTGATCGCCTCGCGGCGACGAGCGCGGCGGGCAGCGACGGCGGGGACGCGATCGTCGAGTGGCCGGGCGGGCCGATCCGGCACATCGACCGCCTGCGCTATCGCTTCGATGTCGCTGGCTACACCGATGGGCGCAGCCAGCAGGTGTGGATCGTGCCGCTGCACGACGCGGCGTGGCAACTGACGCGCGGGCAGGGGAATGTGGAGGCCCCGGCCTGGTCGCCTGATGGCACGCAGCTCGCCTTCGTCACGAATCGCGAGGATGACGTCGATCTCAACTTCAAGTCGCACCTCTACACGATCGCGGTCCCCGCCGTGCCGAGCGACGCCACCGGGGACGATGGGGCGCGGGCGCTCGACCGCACGGTCCGCAATGTCGGCGGCCCGGTCTGGTCGCCGGATGGGGCGCGCATCGCCTACGTCGGCCTGCGCGCGGATGCGCCGACCGGGGGCAACAACAGCATCTTCACGGTCGCGGCGGCGGGGGGGACGCCGGAGAACGTGACCGGCGGCTGGGATCGCAGCCCCGGCCTGGGCATTTTCAGCGATACCTGGAGCGCCGGTGCCGCCCTCTACTGGTCGCCCGATGGCGCGGCCCTGCTCTTCACCGCGCCCGACCAGGGGCGGTTGAGTCTCTTCCGCGCGGCGGGAGGGCAGGTCGAGACGGTGCTGGGCGGCGACAGGACGATCGGCTTCGTGTCGGCTTCGGCGGATGGCGCGCAACTTACCTTCGTGGCGGGCACGATGACGAACCCCTGCGACCTCTACACGGCGGCGAGCGATGGCAGCGGGGAGCGGTGCCTGACCGCGCTGAACGCCGCTGTCCTCGACGGGCTGCCGGTGGTCAAGCCGGAACCGCTGCCGTTCACCGCATTCGACGGGCGTTTCCAGGTCGATGCCTGGCTGCTGCGCCCGGTTGGCTACCAGGAGGGGCAGACGTACCCGCTGGTGCACATCATCCACGGCGGGCCGCATTCGATCTTCGGCCACGCCTTCTTCTTCGACATGCAGCTCTGGGCCAATCGCGGCTGGAACGTCCTCTTCGTCAATCCGCGCGCCACGCAGGGGTACGGCGAGGCGTTCGCCACCGCGAACCTGGGCGATTGGGGCGGGGCCGACTGGCGCGAGCAAGAGGCGGCGCTCGATCTCGCCATCGCGCGCGGCGGCGTCGACACGGAACGCCTCGCGGTGACCGGGCTCAGCTACGGCGGCTTCATGACGAACTGAATCATCGGGCATACGGACCGCTACAAGGTCGCGGCGAGCGAGAACGGCATCTGCAACCTCGTCTCGTTCTACACCACCTCCGACATCGGCTGGTTCTGGATGGACGGCGAGTGGGGCGGCAAGCCGGTCTGGTCGAATCTCGACTACTACATGGCCCACTCGCCGATCAGCTACGTGGAACAGATGCAGACGCCCACGCTGTTCCTACAGGCGGAGGGGGACTGGCGCTGCCCGATCGAGCAGGGCGAGCAGCTCTATACCGCGCTGATGTCGCGCGGCGTCCCCTGCGAGATGATCCGTTTCCCCGGCGATAGCCACACCCTGCTCAGCACCGGCAAGCCGCGCTCGCGCCTCGAACGGCGGCGACACAACCTGCGTTGGTTCGCCAAGTACCTCGACGCCTGAGCGATACTATCCATAGCGGATAGTACGGCGGCGGGCGCGATGATCGCGCCCGCCGCCGTTCGGATATGCCATCGCGCGGATGTGACAGAAGTCGCCACCGATCCATACATCACCAGTTGCGTTTGCGGCACCCTTTCGACGGCCCTTTTCGTGAAGGAATTGCACCGTTGCTCCTTTTGCACGCCCCCGGCTTTGCCTGGGACAAACTCCTCGCCATCATCGTCCCCGCCACGCTCATCCTCGGATTGCTCCTCGCGTTCATTTCGCGCAATCAGCCGGATCAATAGCGCAGGGGTCGCTACGGCGCGCAGAGGCAGGAGGAGTCGGCGAGCGCCCGCTATGCGCCGCGGGGAGAGGACGACAGTTCGCAGAAACACCATCCACCGATCGCGCTGCCAGCCACGCTTCCAACGATCGTGTGCCGGTGCGTTCAATTCCCCGGTGTTAGGAAGTGCCGGGCCTGCTCCTCCAGGTAGGGGATCCCGAAACGCTCGTGCAGAAGGCGTAGATCGTGGAGGTCTTTGGCCTGTAACGTATAACCCGAGTGCGTCGCCATCTGCATCCGGGCCGAAAGGCAGCGTACCGATGTGCCCACGATCACGCCGCATCCTCCAAGTGCATCCGGGGAAAGCTGTCGTCCGCGTTCCATGCGGGGATTCCGTAGCCACGGCTATCGAACATCAGTGCATGGACGTCGAGTTCGCGACCTGTTCCGTCCCGCAAGACGAATGCTGTGGCAACCTCGCTGCCCCCGTGATGCGCCTTGCCGATCAACGGGAGCCGCACCGGATGGGGAACCCAGCGGTTTTCCTCCCAGATCTCCTTCAGGGTGAAGCCACGGTCGGCCAGCACGTCGGCCAGCGCGCCCAGATCGGCGAAGGATACCAGGGCATCGAAATCCTTGTGCGACCGCGTTTGCTCCGTAAGCAGGGCATCGATGCCCCAGCCGCCACCCACCCACACGCGTACCCCGCGCTCCGTGAGCAGTGTGTAGAGTGCGATGACCTCCTCAGCGCGCATGGCTCCCCTCACTCAAGCTGATCGCGCGGTCCTGCTGGCACCCCCTCGCCAGTCGGGCGACGGCACCATCATCTTCCACCAGCGGCAAGTACGGCGCGACGAAGGCGTATTCTTCGTTGTTCACGTCATGCGGATACGTCAGGGTGCGCCCTTCCGACAAAGCCAAGCATACCCTGACCGTAACCTGCGGGCGCATAACAAGCGCTAGCGCCGTCGCCCGACCGTTGGTACCATTCCGCCGTATGAAGAATGCCCGGCACAAACGATCGCCAGCACTCGCCGCCGCCGCGCCGCCCGTCGCACCGCCCCGGCAGCCCCCCCCAGCGGAGGGCAGGTCGGCGCGCGAGATTGCGGGGCGTGCGTCGCTTCCCGTTGCCCCACAGCGCGCGCTGTTTCTACGGTACGGCCTGCCCCTCCTCCTCGCCGCACTGCTGACGCTCGGCGCGCTCTGGCCGCGCGCGGCGTTGCTGCTCGATGCGGGCGGCCCGCTCGACCTCCTGCTGCTGACGAATGTCCACGGCGACGAACACCTCGCCGACTACGCCTACCGCTGGACGAACAAGAACGATCAGCCGACGCTCGTGGCGCTCCCCGGTTGGGCCGGGGTGACGAGCGCGCGCGTGACCGTACGCGCACAGGCCCTCCCTGGACGCGGCGCGGTGCCGGTCACGCTGCTCGTTGCGGGGCAACCGGTCGGCACCCTCACCGTCGATGGCACGCTGGCCGACCATACGACCACGATCGCGATCCCCACCGACGCCGCATCCGGCGGCGATCTCGCGCTGGCGGTGTCCGCGCCGACCACGCGCGTCACGGGCGACAACCGCGACCTCGGCGTCAAACTCGATGCGCTCACGGTTACCCCGCTCGCCCGGGATGGCGCGGCGTTCTGGCGCGGGCTGCCGCTGCACCTGTTCGGGGCGCTGACGCTCGTCGCGCTGCTGATGCTGCTGATCGGCGGCGGGGCGGGGCGACTGACGCTGGCGGGGCGCTACGGGGCGGCGCTGCTCGTGCCGCTGGCGCTGGCGCTGGCCCTCCCCTGGACCCTCGCGGCCCTCCCCGCACTCCTCTGGGCGGCGGGCGCTGCCGCGCTGCTGCGCCGGCGTGTCCACGCGCTCGACGGGCTGGTGCATGGCTGGGCCGCGCTCGACCGCCCGCGCATCGCCACTGCCGTGGCGCTCGGCGGATTGCTCGTCTACGCGGCGATCATGCTGCCGCACATCCTAGCCGCGCCGTGGATTAACCACGCCGACTACGCCGACAACGCGGTCGTCGCGCGCAACCTCGTGCGCGGCAACGGCTTCGCTGTGGATTATGTCTCGCAGTTCTACCGCGACTGGCCGACCGTGCGGCACCCCGCCGACACCTGGCCCCCGTTACAGCCGCTCATGATCGCCCTCTCGTTCGCCCTCTTCGGCGTCTCGGTCGGCGTCGCCAAGCTGCCGAATCTGCTGATCATGCTCGGCCTCCTCTGGCTCGTCTTCCGGGTCGGGCGCTGGCTCTGGTCGCCGCGCGTCGGCCTCCTCGCCGCCCTCTTCGTCGCCGCCGACCCCGATCTGCTGCAAGGGGTCGTCTATCCCCTCAACGACACCGCGTTCACCCTGCTCAGCTTCGGGTGCATCGTGCTATTGATGAAGTTGGCGGCGGGAAAGTCGTCGGTCGTCGGTCGTCAGTCGTCAGAAGCAACGGCGGAAGAGCCGTCCTCTACGAACTACGGACTACGAACCACGGACTCATCACCCGCGCCTCACGACTCACGCCTCACGACTCACGCCCTCCTCGGCCTGCTCGGTGGGTTGCTGATCCTGAGCAAGCCGAGCGGCGCGATCATCCTGGCGGGTGGTGGGCTGTGGGTTGTCTGGCGCGGCTGGCGCGGCGGGGCGTTGCGCCCGACACTCGTCGGCGGGGCGCTGGCGGCGGGGATCGCGCTGCTCGTCTGGCTGCCGTGGGGCGTGCGGAACCTGCTCACCTTCGGGCAGCCGTTCTACTCCACCGAATCGTTCGACGCCTGGATCCTGATGTATCGCCCCTGGGAGAACATCTACGCCGCATACGCCGGGCGGCTGCCGTTGCCGCACCCGCGCCTGCTCGTCGGCTACGGCTTCGATACGGTGACCGGCAAGGTCTGGCAGCAATTCTCCGAGGCATGGAAGAGCCTGCGAGCAGGACAAATCTTCCCGCTGACCATCATCCCGCTCGCGTTGCTCGGACTGCTGGCGGCGCGCGGGCAAAGGCAGCTCGCGATCCTGGGTGCGCTCGGCGCAGCAGCATTGCTCTATGGCCTCTTCGTCCTCGGCTACTGGCATTACGAGGCGCGCTATGCCCTCTTCCTGATCCCGTGGGGGGCGCTCTTCGGTGCGGCCGGTTTCTGGTGGTTGCACGATCGTCTCGCGGCCTGGCGCGGGAACGGCGCGCTCGCGGGGCTCGCGGCGGTCGGCGTGCTCGCCCTGGTCCTCGCCCCCCAATGGGCGCAGCTACACGACGATTGGAGCGCCGACCTGCGGACGCCCAACTCGGTCGTGATGGCGGAATGGGTGGCGAGCAACACGCCGCCCGACGCGGTGATCATGTCGCGCAACCCCTGGGAACTCTCCTTCCACGGCGATCGCCGGAGCGTGATGATCCCGTATGACACCCTCCCGGTCATCCGCCAGATCGCCGCGCAGTACGGTGTCGGCTATCTCCAACTCGATCACCTGACCGATCCCGGCTACCGCCGTGCCGATCTCGGGCCGCTCTACGACGGGCCGGATGAATGGAATGGCTTTCGCAAGGTCTACGATCGCCGGAGCAAGGATGGCGAAGGATTGCTGATCTATACCTTCCCAACAGGGGGGCGCTGAGATGGCGCACCACGCCGACCGCGACGACGCCGCGACCGCCGACCGCCCGCTGCGGATCGCGATGCTGACGTCCTCCTACCCGCTCTACGCGGGCGACACGACCGCGCCCTTCATCGAGGAATTGGCGGCGGGGATCGCCGCGCTCGGCCACCGGGTCGAGGTCGTCCTGCCCGCGCACCCGCGCCTCCGTCGCGCGCCGCGCGAGCGCGGCGTGGGCTTGCACCCCTACCGCTACGCGCCGGGTGTGCGCCGTCTGCAAGTCTGGGGCTACGCCTCGTCGCTGGCTGGCGACGTAGGGCTGAAGGGGAGCGCCTACGCCGCCGCGCCGCTGGCGCTCGCCGCCTCGACCGTGGCGACCACGCGCCTCGTCCGGCGTCTCCGCCCCGACCTCATCGTCGCGCACTGGGTAATCCCCAATGGCCCGCCCGCCGCGCTCGCCGCGCGCCTCGCGGGCTGCCCGCTCGTCGTCAGCCTGCACGGCTCGGATGTGTTCCTGGCCGAGCGGAAAGCGCCGATCGGGCGCGGCGCGCGCATGGTCTTCGGACGGGCAGCGGCGGTCACCGCCTGTAGCCCCGACCTCGCGGTGCGCGCGATCGGCCTCGGCGCGCGAGCCGCGACGACCACGACGATCCCCTACGGCGTCGATCCGGCGCGTTTCCGTCCCCATGCACCGGAAGAGCGCGCCGCCGTCCGCGCCGAGCTGGAGCTGCATGACGGGGAACGGCTCGTTCTCGCGGGCGGGCGGCTGGTCTACAAGAAGGGTCTCGACGTCGCGATCGACGCCTTCGCGAGCGACGCCGTGCGCGCTGCCGGTCCCGCGCGCCTGGTGATCTTCGGCTACGGCGATCTGGAGGCGGAGTTGCGCGCGCAGGCGACGCGATTGGGGCTGGCCGACCGCGTCCTCTTCGCGGGGCGCGTCGAGCGCGACCGCATCCCGGCCCTCTTCGCCGCCGCCGATCTCTTCCTCCTCCCCTCGGTCCACGACCATGCCGGGAACGTGGACGGGCTGCCAAATACCCTGCTGGAGGCGATGGCGACCGGCCTGCCGATCGTCGCCTCCCATGTCGTCGGCGTGCCGACGGTGATCGACGATGGTGTACATGGGCTGCTCGTCCCTGAGCGCGACGTGGCGGCACTTGGCGCGGCGCTCGCGGCCCTGCTCCGCGATCCGACGCGCGCGGTTTCGCTCGGCGCGGCGGCGCGCGCGCGGGTGGAGCGCGAACTGACCTGGCCGCAGATCGCGCGCCGCTTCGTCGGTGTCTACCGCGCCGCGCTCGCCGAGAGTGCCGGGCTCCGGGCTAGACGATGACCGGCACATCACCCCGGCAGAACGGCATCGCAACCGAAAGGGCGGGGGCCAACCCGGTGCGAACGGTCACATCGGGGGCGCAGGACGAGCCGCCGCCGAACCCCGCCCGCCCGCGCGGGACACCGCCGCGCCTGCGCACCCTCCTCGCCGATCCGTGGCTGGCGGCGATCCTGCTGCTGGCGCTGGCGGTTCGCATCGTCGTCTGGCGGATCGCGCCCTATACCGAGCGGATCGGCGATGAGGGCGAGTATTACTCGGCGGCGGCGATCCTGGCCGATGGGCGCGGTTTCAGCTTCCTCGATCAGAGCATCTGGCTTCGCCCGCCCCTCTACATCGTCGCGCTGGCCGCGTTCTTTCGCCTCTTCGGCACGATCACCGAACCGGTCTGGATCGCGCAGGTGGCGCTGGGGCTGGCGACGATCGTGCTCGTCTACTTGCTCGGGCGATCCTACGCCGAGCGGCGCGCGGTCGCACGGCTCGCGGCGACCTGCTGCGCGATCTACCTGCCGTTCGCGGTCTACGCGCGCCTCCTCCTCTCCGAAACGCTCTTCACCTTCCTGATCGTCCTCGCCTTCTACGCGCTGGCTCGCCATGCGCGCGGCGGCGGCAAATGGCCGCTGATCGTGGCGGGTGGCGCGCTCGGCGGCGCGATCCTCACGCGCGGCCTGGCCCTCCCCTTCCTCGCCGCGATCCCCCTCTGGGCGCTCGCGCTCAGCGGAAGGGGGCGACGGATCGACTGGCGCGGCACCATCGGGCGGAGCGCGCTGGTCATCGGCGTCGCGCTGGCGCTACTCCTCCCCTGGACCGCCCGCAACGCCGTCGTCTACGGACGGCTGATCCCCGCCGACACGACCGGGGGATACAACTTCTGGCTCGGGGCGTTGCAGGGGCAGAACACGGGGCAGATCGATACAACGTTGCGGGCGATCCCGAATCAGGGGGACCGGCAGACGCTCGCCTGGACGCGCGGCTGGGAGGTCGTGCGCGCCGATCCACGCGCCTACCTGAGCAAGAGTGTCCGCGAGGCCGGCGATCTCTGGCGGATCAACATCGGCGCATACGAGCGCCTGACGCGCGGCTACGCCCTCGGGCGCGTGCCGATTCCCTGGCTCGGCCTGACCCTCGCCCTCGACGACCTCCTCTATCTGCTCGCGCTCCCGCTGGCCGCACTCGGCTGGGTCGGCGCAGGGCGACCATCAGACCGTCGGCTCCTCTTCCTCTGGCTCGCCTTCAACACCGTCGCCGGGGCGGTCTTCTTCGCGATCACCCGCTTCCGGCTGCCGCTGATGCCGTTCGTCTTCGTCCTGGCGGCGCGCGGCGCGTTCGCCCTGCCGCCCCTGCTGCGCGCCTCGCTCGCCAATAATCTCGGCATCCCGCGCCCCTGGTACGTCTCGACGTCCGTCGCGGCGATCGCGATCGTGCTCGTCTTCCCCTCGTTCACCCTCGACCAGTTCCGCGTCGGGGTCGCGAACGCGCCGGATGGCGACCGCCTCGCGCGCGGCTACGCGCTGCTGGCGAGCGGGCAGCCCGACGCGGCGCTGGCCTCCTTCACCGCGATCCGCGCCGATGATCCCTTCCGCGCGACCGCGCTCGCGGCGGTCGCGCACGCGCAGGGGCAGGACGACCGCGCGCTCGCCGGGCTCAACGACGACCTCGACCCGACCGGCGCGACCCTGCTGCGCGGCGACATTCTGCGCGCGCAGGGCAAGCTCGCGGACGCACGAGTGTCTCTCAATTACCGCGACATCCGCACGCTCAACCCGACCGCCGAGGCGTGGGCGCACCTCGATCCGACGCCACAGGCGCAGCTCGATGTCGGGGATGGCCTCGATCTCGGCTACCTACGCGGCCTGAATCTCGATGAGCGCGACGCCGACGGCACAACCTATCGCTGGACGACCGACACCGCCGATCTGCGCGTGGCCGCGCCCGCGAATCCCGGCGCGGCAACCGTACGCCTGCGCCTACGCGGCTACCGCCCGAACGGCGCGATCCAGCCGGTGCGGATCAGCGTCGGCGGGCGGTCGATCGGCACCGCGACGCCGACGACCGACTGGCAGACCTACGACTTCCCCGTCGCCGGCGCGACCGCGACCGCCGGCTGGCTCGTCGTCACCCTCGCCACGCCGACCTTCGTGCTGAGCTACGCCGATCAGCGCCGACTCGGCGTGATGATCGACTGGGTCGAGGTACGATGAGCGCGTACAGCGGACGGACGACAGGCGCGACGACGGGCGGCGCGACGGCGCTGCGCCGCTGGCTGCCGACGCTCCTGTTGCTGCTCGCGTTGCTGCCGATCGCATTGAAAGTCCCGGCGGCGGCGCACTTCAGCGAGTCGATCCTGACCTATCCCTTCCAGGTGGACGATAGCGAGGGGGTGATCCTCAGCGAGGCGCAATTGTTGGCGCGCGGCGTCGATCCATATCGGCCCTCGCGCCCCGACTTCTTCACCGCCGCCCCTTACACCCCGATCTTCACGCTGATCAACGCGGCGGCGTTCGCAGTCGGCCCCTTCACCTTCAAGGTGGGCCGGGGGGTCGCCTGGCTCGCCACGCTCGCCATCGCCCTGCTTGTGAGCGGGCTGGTGTGGTGGCGTACCCGCCGCCCACTGCTGGCCCTCTGGGCGGGGCTCGGGTTGCTGACGATCAATCTGGTCAGCGTCTGGTCGGTGCGCGCGCGACCGGACCATCTGGCGCTCGCCCTGAATCTGGCGGGCCTCGCCGTGATCTGGGTCCGCTGGCGCGATCTCGTCGCCCCGACGCCCCCCGGCGCGCGCGGGGGACTCGGCCCGGCGGCGTGGCGGGCGCTGGCCCTCGCAACCCTCTGCTTCACGCTCGGCTGCTACACCAAGCAGACGCTGCTGGCCGCGCCGGTGGCGGCGGGGCTCGGCCTGCTGCTCGCCCGTCCGCGCGTCGGCGTCGCGTTCGGGCTCCTCTACGGCGCGGCGGTGGCAGTACCCTTCGCCGCGCTGACCGCGTTCACACGCGGCGGCTTCTATCAGAAAATCATCGCCCTCCATAGCTCCTGGGGGGCGAACGACTTCCTCCGCCTCGCCCTGCCCGCCCTGGGACGTTACTGGCCGCTCCTGCTCGGCGGCGCGACCCTCCTCCTCGCGGTCACGGTCGCGGCGGCGCGCGCGCCACGCCCGCTCGCCGCCCTGCGCACCGACCCCGACCTCCTCCCGGCACTCTACCTGCCGGTCGCGGCCTTCTTCGCGCTCGGCGCGGGGACGCACGGCGGCAACCACAACCACTTCATCGAGACGCTCGTCGTCGCGGTCCTCTGCGCGGCGCTGACGGTCGGGCGCTGCGCGGCGCAGGGGCGGGTACTGCCGCTCGCCGCCGTCCTCCTCGTCGCGCTCACCCTGGCGCTGAGCGGCGAGGAACGGCTCGGCGAGCCGGGCTGGCTGGTGCGCGACTTTCGCCCGCCGCCGACGCGGGAGCGGGAGGGCTGGGCCAACGTCGCCGCCTTCGTCACCAACGATCCCGGCCCGGTCTACGCCGACAACGTGGGGCTGCTGTTGGTATCGGGGAAAGCGGTGCGCTACACCGATCCCTTCTCGCTCGCCTTCGCCGTGCGGACCGGGCAGTGGGATGACAGCGCGCTCGTCGCACGGGTGGCGCGCGGGGAGTTCTCGCTGATCGAACTCCGCTACGATCTCTTCGCGCCCGGCATCACCGGCCCACCGGACGATTTGACGCCCGGCCTCTACGCGGCGATCCGCGCCCGTTACCGCGTGATCGAGAGCAACGTCGTCATCCTGTACGCGCCGAAGTGAGTCGTAGTGAGTTATGAGTCGTGAGTCGTGGGTCGTGAGAGAGAAGGTGGCAGTCGGCCGTCGGCAGTCGGCAGAAATGTAACCGGCTCGCTGAGTGCAATAGCGGAATCTTAAGATCGTTCAGATCACAGATTGCAATGCCAGATCCGCCGCCCGCCGCCCACCGCCCGCCGTTTTACCATCTGGACGTATGAGAAAAACATAGTATAGTAGTCCCCATCGAGGCCGGGGGGGGAAAGTAGAGGATGGGGAATGATGCGGGCGGAATTTACGCTGGCGATGCGCCGCGAGTCTGAAGAATTCGAGCGGGCGATGATCGAGAAGCGCGTCGATGAGGCGTTCGAGCATGTCTACGAGTTCCTTGGTCCGGTCACCAGCCAACTCCGCGCGCTCCTCAGCGACGACGATTGTCGCCTCCTCGACCAGATCGAGCACGGCTACCTCCGCGCGATCGAGTTCGCCGCCAAGAGCGGCCTCGGCTGCCAGCCGGTACGCCGCAGCGACTCCGTCCACGAGCAGCACGCGATCCCCTACGCCCAACTCGCGCCGCAAATGCACGCCGAGCGCCCGGAGCGCGCGGGCAACGAGGGCGATCCCGATCAGGTCATCAACGTCCGTCCGTGGGGCTAAAGGGTGCGGGGCAATTCCTCGCTCTGGGCCTCTGCGCGCTCGGGCTCGTGGTCGCGGGGCTCCTCCTGATCGCGATACCGCTCGGGATCGGTGGCGCGGGCTTCGGCTACAAGAAGGTGCTCGTCCTGCTGCTTGGTCTGGAGATCGCCTACTGCGGCGCACTCCTCTGGCGACGATTACGCGCCCTCTCGTAACGAATCAGCAGGCGCGGGCCGGGGGTATCGTCCCCGGCCCGCATCGCGTTAACGTGCCAATACGACGAGCGAGGACACGAAGGAAACCCATGACCACTCCGGGGCCGCATCTCGCCTTCATCTACCCGCAACTGAAGAAGCTCACCGGCGCGCAACGCCTGATCCTGCTGCTGGCGAAGTGGACGACCGCGATCGGGGGGCGCGTGACCCTCGTCACGCACCGGATCGCCCCGGAGGTCCGGGCCGCGCTCGATCCGGCGGTCGCGCTGATCGAGACCGAGGATCGGATCGACCGCTTCGGCAACCACTATCTCGACGCCGCGCTCGAATATCTCGCCGCGCCGATCCTGATCGATGAGCTACCGACCGACATCGACGGGATCGTCTGCTTCGGACCGCCCACCCTCCCCGCGCTGCGCCTGGCGCGGCACCGCTGGAAGCACGCGCTGCCCCTCCTGTACTTCTGCTACGAGCCGCCGCGCGCCGCCTACAGCGACCGCCAGTTGATCGCGCGGCGCTTCGGGCCGCTCGCGCCGCTCGTGGCCGGGGCCGCGCGACTCTACCGCCCGCTCGACCGCCACTTCGCGCTGACCGCCGATGCGATCCTGGCGAACGGGGTCTACGGGCAGGGGTTGATCCGCGCGGCGTACGGGGTGGAGGCGACGATCCTGCCGCACGGCGTCGATCTCCCCTCGCCGACGCCCGCGCAGGTCGCGGCGGTCCGCCCCCGCTGGGGGTTGCCCGCGAGTGCGACGGTCGCGATCACGGTCAACCAGCTCCACCCACGCAAGCGGATCGAGCTGGCGATCGGGGCGGTGGCCCGCGCGCGCGCGGCGGGGCACGACGTGCGCGCGCTGATCGTCGGCACCGGAGCGGAGCAACAGGCGCTCGAACGGGAGCGCGACCGCTACGGCCTCGGTGAGGCGATCGTCTTCTGCGGCTTCGTGCCGGACGACGCCTTGCCCGCCCTCTACGCCGCCGCCGATCTCTATTTGCACACCACCCACGCCGAGACGTTCGGCCTCTCGCTCCTCGAAGGGGCGGCGAGCGGCCTGCCGAGCGTCGCCGTCGCGGAGGGCGGGCCGCTTGAGATCCTCCGCGACGGCGACACCGGCCTCCTCGTCCCCCCGACCGCCGCCGCGCTCGCCGAAGGAATCATCGCCCTCGCCACCGATCCCACCGCCGCCCGCGCGATGGGTGCCCGCGCCCGCAGCGATATGCTGGCGCGCTATCAGTGGAAAATCGGTGCGGAGCGGTTGTTAAGGGTGTACGAGAAAGTGGTGAGCGGTCAGTAGTCAGTGGCGATGCCATTGGAGAGCTTCTGGCCTCAGCGAGCCCGCTCCTGGCGGTTTGCGTCGGGCGCAAGCGCCCATCGATCCTCCGTCACTGGCTACTGATTACCGACTACTGTCTACTCGCTACGGCATCAGCCGATTCAGGTCACGCGGGAAGATCGCCGCGAGACGGACGTTCGGCAGGCCGAGCAGCTGCATCAGGAAGCGCTCGATTCCGATCGCGAAGCCGCCATGCTTCGGCATCCCGTACCGGAAGACTTTCAGGTAGTCCGCGAACGGTTCCGGCGACATCCCGCGCGACTCCAGCGCGGCGAGGTAATCGGCGTGGCGGTGGAGGCGCTGCCCGCCCGTCACCAGTTCCAGCCCCCGGAAGAGGAGATCAAAGCCGTTGGTGTAGCGCGGATCGGCGGGGTCGGGATGGGTGTAGAAGGGGCGTTTCGCCAGCGGGTAGCCGGTGACGAAAAGGAAGTCCGCGCCGTGCTCCTCCAGCGCCCAGGCCCCTAATAGCCGCTCGTGCTCCGGCGCGAGGTCAGGCTCGCCGCGACAGTCGAGCCCGTGCCGCGCGAGGAGTAATTCCTGCGCGTCGGGGAAGGCGATCGCGGGGATCGTGGCCGGCACATCCGGCACCGCCGCCCCGGCGAGGGTCAGCGCGTCCGGCAGCGCGCGCGCTGCCTCCACCATCGCCGCGATCGTCCCGGTCAGCATCGCCATCACCGTATGATGATCCTCGATGAAGCCGAACTCGGCGTCGAGGCTGACGTATGAGGCGAGGTGCCGCGTGGTGGCGTGCGGCTCGGCGCGGAAGACCGGCCCCACCTCGAAGACCCGCTCGAAGAAGCCGACCGCCATCTGCTTGTAGAATTGCGGCGATTGCGAGAGGAAGGCCGGTCGCCCGAAATAATCCACGGTGAAGAGGTTGGCCCCGCCCTCGGTCGCGGTCCCCAGGATCTTCGGCGTGTGGATCTCGGTGAAGCCCTGCGCGTCGAGGTAATCGCGGAAACCGGCGATCATCGCCGCCTCGATCCGCAGGATCGCGCGCCGTTTTGGGTGCCGCAGCCCGACCGCCGCATGTTCGAGATAGGTATCGAGCGCGGCGCGCATCTCGCGCTTGTTGATCTCGATCGGTGGCGGCTCGTGGACCGCCTCCAGGATCGTCACGCGCGTCTCGCGCAATTCCACGCCGCCCGGTGCCTGCGGCTCCGCCATGATCCGACCGCGCATCTCGATCACCGACTCGACCCCGACCCCGTGCAGGGTCACCAACGTCGCCTCGTCGTCCACGAACGCCTGGAAAGTGCCCCAGCCGTCGCGCACGATCAGGAAGTTGACCTTCCCCAGCGCCCTGAACTGGTGCAGCCACCCTTGCAGTCGCACCTCCTGGCCCACATGCCCTGCCGCCTCGGTCGTCCTGATCCGTTCCACGTCGCCCCCCTAGTCTGCCTCCTATCGATCGGTCGTCTCGATCGCCGGGAGGGGGCCGACGACCGATCGGCAAACACAAAGAAACCCCGTCCCGGGAAGGACGAGGCCGTTGCGGGCTTCGTGGTGCCACCTTCTTTTACCACCCGCTCGCGCGGACGGCCTTGTGGGGTGCTACACACCCCCGCGCGCTAACGGGCGCACCCGATCGGGCCTACTCAGGTGACCGTGGGCCACCGTTCGGACGACAGCTCGGGGGTGTCTTCGGTCGGGGACCACAACCGCTGCCTCGCACCTGCCGCAGCTCGCTGACGTGTGGCTGACCCCGACGTACTTCTCCCCGTCATCGCCATTAGCGGAGAGCGTACTCCCGACAAAGGGCGCTCGTCAAGAGGCGGCGACGTGATCGTTGCACCGATCGGCGGCGCAGGGCAGCGGCTGCAATCAGCGCTCGCGCTGCCGTCGATAGTCATCCGGTTGCTCCGGTAAGAACAGGCGAGCACCGGCGAATCAGGGCCACCGGGCCTTTCGAGCAGGTGGAGATACGCACTATTCGGCAGGGACAGGAGCGAGAACGCCCGAACGACCGGCAGACGTTTCAGAGGACACTTGTCGAGCAACGACACCGCAGTTGACGAATGTGCGGAATGCGGTGCTAGACTATGTCGCATACCGGACATGCTGAAACCGAAATCCCTGGCCTTCTAGCAGGTACGTGTGCTGTAACAGGCGAATCTGCCGGAGCATCTCACGCGGAGAGGATACGATGACTTCAGGGTCCGATCTGAAGCGATCGATTGTGCTGGCAAGCACCATCCTGGTCATCGTGGCGCTGGTAGTGGGACTGGCGGGCGGCATCTTCGTCGTACGCAGCCAACCGCAACAGGACCGGCACAACCTCGCCGAATCGAATCCTGGCTCTGCCCCCGGATCGGTGCCCTCGGCGCGACCATCGGGCGCTGGGAGCGTCCCTTCGGCGCGACCGTCAGGCACCGGAATCGTGCCCTCATCGGCTCCCTCAGCCGCGCCGCCAGCGGGCCAGTGCGCGACACCGAGCGGTTTCTCTGCCACGGGCGTCCGGGTCGGACTCGCGCGCACCTCCACGCCCGGTCCGGTCGTCTCGTTCGGCTTACCGTTGCCGCCAGGTGCGCAGGTGGATACGGACGCGGTGCGCGTCTCGGCCAACGGCGCGCCGGTCGCGGCGACCACCCGCGTCTTGCTGCTGAACTACAGCCCCGATGGCGCGCCGAAGGGCGCACGCTCCATCCTCGTGCAGTTGCCCGCAGCGGTGATGCAGGGCGATTGCACCGAAGTAGAGGTGGTGTGGCAGGGGGGCCAGGCCGCCGCGCCGACCACTCCCGGCCCCAGTCCCGCGCCCTACGCGGCGGTGAGCGCCGCATCGGACAAGGTCGTGGACACGGCGACGCGCACGATCACCTCGCAGGGCGGAAAGGCGACCCTGGTCGAGACCAAGCGCGAGCAGCGCGTCCTCTTCACCGGCAGGGAACCGGCGGTGTTGGCGACCTTCCCCAGCGGGTATCTGGCGACGACCGGCATCCTCGGCCATGTGGTCGCCAATGAACAGATCGGCCCCGACCTCGCCGGACTGAAGTTCATGGCCGACCAGGTCACGCCGTTCGGCCTGTCGGCGATCTACCAGGAAAACTACGCGCTCAATCCCGCGTCGGTCATCGGTCCCAACGACACCGACGAGAAAGCGGGGATCAACGGTTATGAGGGCTGGTTGTACGACCGCTGCGCCACCTATCTGCTCTTCGCGACGACCACGAGCGATACCCGTTTCTTGCGGGAGGGCTATCGCACCTGCTCCTTCTACACCAGCAAGATCGGACTGAGTGGCGAGAACCGCGGCTTCCTCGCCATCACACCCGAGCCGGACGACAAGTTCTCCCATCTGCGGGGGCTCTACGCCTACTACGCGCTCACCGGGGACGAGGCGGCGTTGGAGGCGGGCAAGGCCATTGCGGAGCTGTGGATGCGCGACGACTACGTCGCCAACCCGTATCGCGCCGGGCACCTGCGTGGGCCGGACAAGCTCTGGACCGAGCGGCAACTCGGCGCGGCCATCGAGGGGCTTTACTACGGGCATCTGCTGACCGGCGATGTCGCCTATCTGCGCGCCACGCAGGAGCTGATCACGACCGCGTATCGACACGTTACCGGCGACGCGGCCGCGCTGGAGGAGATCAATCCCGGCTCGGCTCAATTCCCGCCGCAGAACTGCTTCACCCACAATGCGGAGCAGGCGTCGGAGGGCAACGACGACGAGCCGTGGTGCTCCGGCTGGATGCCGGTCCTGATGATCGATGCGTTGCTCGCCTATCAGGATCAGACCAACGACCCCCGGATCGACGAGATCTTCATCCGGCTCACGCGATTCTTGCGGGATACCGGCACCGCCTATTTCAAGAGCGACCTCCCCGACGTCCCCAATGACGACTTCCTGCATCCGGCGACCGCCTACGATCCGAGCCAGGAGTTGGGCGAGCGCCGGATGCTCGTCCCGCTCTACGGTGCGGGGCGGGACGGGACGGGGAAACGGCGGAACTTCGGCGACTACGATGATTTCCAACATTGCCCCGACGCCTCGACGATCGCGGCGGTCGGGCTGCGCGCCTTACGTCGCACGGGGGGCTACGATCAGAACCCGATCGGCCCCTTCAAGGGGGAGGGGGAATCGTTCCTGGCGCTGCATAACGAACTGGCCTTCTGTGCATACGCCATGTTCGAGGGCCAGAGCCGCCCGAAGAACGATCCCGCCAGGTACACGCCGGAAGAGTTGGCAGAGGGACTCCGCGATCCCGCGAAGTTCATCGCGGATAATGACCTCGGCTTCCCTACCCACAATACCTCCCCCGCGCGGAAGGTCAGCTGGTGGTTCAACACCGCGCTCGTGCAATTCGCTTTCCTCCACGAGGCCGGGATCAACGTGACCGAACTGCGACCGGGGATTATCCAGCCAGCGGGAACGAAGAGCCCGTGAGGTAACGGAATGCTCTACTCAAAGGCGGCGTAAACCGGTATAACAGACTCGTTCGATCACACGATCGGGAATGTGCCGTGCGATAGTGACCTGTTCACCTTGCGCTCATAGCCAACGGCGATCGGCCAATTGCCACGCTCCATAGGGTATGCTTAATCGCATGCGACGCATGGATGGCGGCGAGAGGTGACAGTGTGGCGGCGGAACCAAAGCCGACGTTTACCGAGACTGAATATCTCGTACTCGAACGCAATAGCGCGATCAGGCACGAATACTACGCTGGCGAAATCTTCGCGATGGTTGGCGCGAGCGAGGCGCACAACCTGATCGTCACCAGCACCGTTTTCAGCCTTTATGGTCAGCTGTGTGCCCGTCCCTGCCACATCTATAGCAACGACATGCGCGTTTGGGTCGCCGCGACCGGTCTCTACAGCTACCCCGATCTGATCGTCGTCTGTGGCGAATCGCGGTTCACCGATGACACGTTCGAGACCCTGGCGAATCCGACCGTGATCATCGAAGTCCTCTCTGATTCCACCGAGCGCTACGATCGCGGCAAGAAATTCCAGCATTATCGCGCGCTCACCTCGTTACGCGAGTACCTGCTGATCGCTCAGGACGCCGCGCACATCGAGCACTTCGCGCGAGAGGGTGACGGCAGCTGGCGGCTGACCGAGGCAGAGAGCGACGCGGCGATGGTCCATTTGCCCACGATCGGCTGTACTTTGTCGCTGGCCGAGGTGTACGAGAAAGTCGCGCTGGCGGACTGACCCCTTCGCAACCCGCCGCACCGCACAGCGTTTCACCGGAGGGGGTGCGGCGGTGTGCTACACTGCCACCGATTTTGCTCGTCCGCGATAGACGCCCGCAACCATACCCAATACGGAGGAAATAGCAGGTTGGCTACCGCCGGCATGAACGCACCGAGCCCGCAGCAGACGCTCCGCTGGGGGTGGCGCGGGGAACTCGCGCTCGTCGGGACGGCGCTTCGCAGCATCTACCCCTACGCCCTGGCGATCCTGGCCGTGATCGCGGTGACGCTGGCCTATCAAATGGGCGGCGATCCGCGTGTCCAGGTCGGCGGAGGTTACGATGCCCCCTACGTCCGCGCTTTCCAGGATCGTGAAGGGAGCGCCGATGGCACGGTCCGCTGGCGCTACGCCACCGACCGCTCGCGCGTGATCCTCCCCGGCGCGGGCGCGCGCGACTCGCAACTCGTCATCATCGCCGGGCCGCGACCGGACGGGCTCGCGAAGCCGGTCCAGGTGATCGTCAACGGGATCGCGCTCGGCACCTTCACGCCGAAGCCGGGACTGAACGAGTATCGTTTCCCGCTCAGCGCGGCGCAGTACTCGTTCGGTGATCTGACGGTGGACCTGATCAGCGAATCGCAAGGGGTGCAGGGGAAAGGCAGCACGCCGATCCCGTTCGGGCCGCAGATCGCGGGCGTGGGCGTCGCCGGGACTGGAGGCTTCGTCAAGCCGCCGCTCGCGCCGCTCGCCGCGTGGTTCGTGATCGCCCCGGCGCTCTACTTCCTGCTACGCCGCCTCGGGCTCCGCGCGGGGTGGGCGGCGGGGGGGTCCTTGCTCGGCGTGGCGCTCGGCGCGGTGGCGGTCGTCGGGCAGCGCCTCGACCTCGCCCTCTTCGCGCCACGCCTCGCCTTCTTGTTGATCG
>JAABUM010001736.1_pt1 | contig 31328 bp, 42 predicted proteins | sample 5559161 | NCBI WGS metagenome assembly JAABUM01 (sample SAMN10711868, study PRJNA513369) | rock metagenome | isolation source: Antarctica rocks | place: Antarctica: Victoria Land, Siegfried Peak nord
ATATGACGGGAATGTCCCAGCCTTTATGCTCCAGGCCCACCAGCGAATTGACTACTTCGTCTTTCGTGCCGCAGGCAACTCGAGGGACGGTGATGGCGTGGGTTCACCACATGACGGCATTTGCCAGCCTCCAAGTCTTGGGCCCACAAGTTCATTGCCTACTCCTCATTGACTGCGACTTCATGTCCTGTGCGGCAGGCAACCCGGAGCCTGTGACAGCGTGGGTCAACCAGATGGCTGCGTTCATCAAGACTGTGGACCCCAATCACATGGTGAGAGCTTGCTAACATGTCACATTCTTGAAGGTGAATGTTCGGCACACATTCTTGACTTCTAAAACCCCATCTCGACTGACCTGATGGCGGCACGTTCTTGAGGCGGCAGAATACAAGGACAATGGGTGCCTTTCATGACGATAATAGCGCCCACCAAACTGTGCCGCAAAGTCGCTGCAACGTCAGGTCAGTTGAGCCAGTAGATCGTCATTCCTATCGCAGGTGACGCTGGGGGAGGAGAAATTCCTCCAGGCCGACATGCCCTACGCGCACTAATGAGCCCCTAATAAGCCATTTTGGTTGCAATCTCTCATTCTGACACCTCTTCTGCAGGTGACGCTGCAAACCCTAAACCATAAACCCTAAAAAAGGAGGGGCTTCTCCTGAACGACGCGCCCTGCGCGCACTACAAGTCCTGATGGACGGTTCCTGTCGTTGATGGAGGCTCCATCGAGAATCTGCGCTGCAGGTGACGCTGGGGGAGGAGGGGTTTTTCCTGCACGACACGCCCTACGCGCGTTATAACCCCTTTGGCACCCCCAGCAACGTCCTCCCCGGCTGGAGCGGCCGCGTCGGCCAGGCACGTTGCGCAAACTGCACAGTGTTGCTTTTCAAGATCGTGCACTTCTCAGGTCTTTCAAAAGAGCCTTCTGCAGCAGATGTCAGCAACACGCTGGTGCTGCATCACTGTCATGTGCCTCGCAGCAAGCCCGCCGAAAGACCACGTTGCTGCCTTGACGCCGCCTGTCATGTGCGACAGGACTTTGTGAGCCAGCACTCCAGCCCCAACTTGGATTACGCGGCCATCCACCTGTGGCCGGACAACTGGGGCACCACAGGTGCGCTGTGCAATCCATCAGCGGTCCAACATACTAGGCTTGTTTTCCGAGACGCAGGCGCTGTGCGCCACGCGCCTGGATGATGTGAGACTCCAATCTTGATACGCCGCCACAGCTGACCCATCTACCCATCTCGAGACGGGAAATCCTCGATGTAGCTTGATACCTGGCAACAGCCGCAGGCAAAGCTGCTGCTTGCTCTGTGCGAAGGTCGCATTTTGGCAGGTGACGGCGGAGCGGCCCAAACTGGACCTTTTAGTCAGACTATTACATTCTGCCTCTCTCGATGCTTGTGAGAGATGCTTGTGAGAGGTTGTTCCTTCTTGCAGAGGTGTCGTTGGTGCCGCTGTGGTGCGAGGGCCACATCCTGGCGACGGAGGCGCTGCTCCCCAACAAGCCGCTGGTGCTGGAGGAGTTCGGCAAAATTGCGTCAACGACGCCGGCCGACGTTGTGAGTTCTATCCAGACCTAATCTGTCACCAGAGTCCCTAGACACGACTTCAAATTTCGGAGACCGTCAAGCCGCTGCTGCTCACGTAGTTTTGCAGATTTGCATCGACAACGCCGGCCGATGTTGTGAGTTTCAGACATCTTTGTCTGTGTTGCGGAAACACACGCGTCAAGAATATGGAGGCGCTGCTCCGACGAACCGCTGGTGCTGGGAGGAGTTTGGGCAAATTCCCGCTGACAACGCTGCATGATGTCGTGAGTTTTGAGAATCTTTGCGGGATCCCTAAAAGCTGGTATTGAGCTGGTATTGAGCCTTGAAATGCCCAGCCACTGGCACTGGAGGCTGCTGGGAATGTCACGCCCCTGACGCTCACATGAGCTCAACCATTTCAGCAGCTTCTGCTGTGCGCGGTAGTCAGGCGCCATGTCCATGCACGCCTGATTGTGCATTGATTTGCTGCGCAGGTGTACATCAACGGCAGCACAAACGCCGACATCCTGGCGACACGGGACCCCTACTTTGAGTGCGTGCCCAAGTGATTTTTATTTATAGATGAGTCCTTATTTCTGATCCCACAGCATGCGTGAACGCTTGTCAACCCCCGACAGCATCTGACGCCCTCTTCTTGCAAGGAGAAGGCAGCAGAAGTACTGCAGAAAGTGCGGCCCTAAGATGCCGGCATGTCATGCTGCAGTTCGGACATGCCTTGAGCCGGCGACCAGGTTTAGGGTTAGGGTTTAGGTTTTAGGGTTTAGGTTAAACCCGAAACCCGAAACACTGTACTGCACAAGTGGAACGCACCAGTCAACGCTGGCAAACGAGATATTGCGGCTGGCACTGAGTATTGTACTGTTCATATAAGCTTTCCGGCTTATTTGACCTTTTTTCCAATTTCAGCTCAATCGTTCATTCACCTAGTTATCAAACTTGTACATGCTGCAGAGGGCGGCGTACCAGCAGGTGCAGGCGAGCCTGGCGGCGGGCCGCCAGCTGCGCTGGGCCAGTTTCATCTTCTTACAGTTTGTACTTTTGCTGTCTTGCCCACCTCAACGCAGTCTGCGGTGTGTTTCTGGCTCACAGGTTTGCTGTCTTGCCCACCTCAACGCAGTCTCTGCTGTTTTTCTGGCTCACAGGGCGGCGTACCAGCAGGTGCAGGCGAGCCTGGCTGCGGGCCGCCAGCTGCGGTCGGCGCTCTTTTGGGAGTGGACCTTCCCGCAGAACAGTCGGGGCGACCGCGGCGTGCTCAGCAACGATACTACATTCACGTAGGCCTTTTCCAGCGATCGAAATGCGATTGCGTAAACCTATCGAGATTGAGTTTCGGCGCTTTTCTGAGAGTGGACCTTCCCGGCCGTCACGCGCGGCGACCGCTGCGTGCGCAGCAAACGACAGCAACGACACAGTAGTAACATGTTCACAGCTTCGCGAGCCAGCTTTCTCCGTGAATTATCCTCGTGGGCATCAGCAACTCCAATGGATGCTGACATTCCCCCAAAACAGTTGGGGCGATCGGGGCGTGCGCAGCACCGACACCGCGTTCGGGTGTATGGAATTCTGCTCAGACAAGATCACGTTTCGATCATCGACATTCCCCCGGAATAACACAAGAGCCAGCCGTGGAATTTCCTGTTCCATGCGCACGGCGGCCGCCGCGTGCGCAGCAGCGACGCCGCCTTTGGGTGGGAGTTCCTAACCGGAACCAGCATCTTCTGGGCATGTCTGTCAAGACTGTTCAAGTGGCTGACAGCGGACGCTCCAAGTGGTGACAGGAGCGCCGGCGGCGTCCGCACTGAATTTGGCCAAACCCCTCCAAGCAACAGCAGAGCCCCGCCTCAGCATGAGTCGTGAGCACCGCATGCGTGTCTTTGATATTGTGTCGCGCAGCAGATTCCTACACCAGCAGCCCAGCTCCTCACGCGGTCTGAACCTCGTCTGCGGCATCCTATCTTGTATCACACACAGACACTTCCTGCTGACTCGTACATCCCCTTGCCGTCGCAGGCTGGTGAAGAACCACGCCGCCTTCCTCAACGCCCAGCCGCGCCGTGTCGTGGCCGGCTGCGTGCCTCGCGCGTCCCCTGCCGCAGCGGCGCCAGCTGCCGCGGCGCCAGCGGCGGCGGCGCCCGCAGCAGCGTCTCCTCCTGCGCCGGCGGCACCACCGGTGAAGGCGACGGCAGCGCCCGCACTGGTCGCCGCGCGACTCACGATGCCGGCAGAGGTGGCGCCGGCGGCACAGGCTGTGCCGAACGTGGCAGATTCTGGCTAGGCGTTCCAGAAGACGCGGCAGGGTGGCGATGTGAGAGGGATAATTTAACGGGCACATTCTGTAGCGCCCGGAGCGTGCGATTTTTTGGCACGTGGCCCACATATCCGCCTCCTGAACTGGGAATCTATGCATGCTCCTGTGTCGCGAACAGACACCGCGGCATGCGTGGGTCGTGCGGAGCTGATCCGTGCTGCATGCCGATCTGATTTCGCCGCCGCTGCTAGGTCGACATATTTTTTCGGCGCATTCTTTGTAGGCTCCATCACTGGATCTGCTCCATAGCAGATATGACGCCGGTCTGGTATCGCACCAGAGATCGTCGGGCAACTGATATGATGCATCGTAGTACGTTTCGAAGTCGCTTTCCAACACTGCCCAGGTTATATGTTCCCCCTGCTTGGCGCGCGGCGGCAATTTCGGCGGCTGGTCACGCGCTGGGGTCTTCAGTCCCAGGCGGTCAGGCCCCTCCATCACGTGACATTATCTCCACGAACGGGCTTCGTTTGCGTCGCAGCTGCCCTTGCGTCGCCAAGCTGGTTCTGCTCTTGCTTCGTCCTATGTGACTTGCTGTATCACTCTCGCTGATGTTGCATCTACACGCGATGGGTGCTGCAACTGCGATTCGTGCTCTGCTGCTGATGTCTCTGTGCATCGCTGGCCTTGACACCGCGGCCAGCGCTCTGCAGAAGATTGTTGTCTTTGGCGACTCGCTGTCCGACAATGGTGAGGCCGGCTGCCATGCAGCGATCGTACACGCCACGGAGGCATGCACGCACAGCAGCACCGCTGCGGTCACTGTGTGCACGTGAACACGCTTGTTGTGAGCAGAAAATTATATGTGGAGTGTGCTGCTCAGGTGACGGGTATGCGAGGCTCGTGAGAGTGGCGTTGCAGACGAGCCAGGTGGAAGTATGCAGATCGCACCGCGTGATCTGGCGTAAACTGTCTGCAAACGGCTGCGGGACTGCTCTGCAAGGCCGGCTGCCCTTTGTCTCTGCACGATGACTGCTTCAACTGATCCCTCCTCTGTTGGTCATCAGACGATTCCTCCGCCGCCGTACTTCCAAGGGCGCTACAGCAACGGTCCGGTCTTCATGGAGCGCGTTGCAGCGGCGTACGGGCTGCCGCTGCTGGATTACGCGACAGGCGGCGCCACAACCGGCTTCGCGCCCTCCGATGTGCGTTGCATACCACACAGCTCCCTCTGCAAGGAAGTTCCTCAGTGTCGACTGCCGACATGGGTCGCAGCGGCATACCGGCTGCCGCTGCTGGATGATGCGGCAGGCGGCACCACAACCGGCTTTGCACCATCAGATGTGCGGTTCCGGAACCTTGAGTAACTTGCTTGCCATGGACTGCTTTCGGCTGCCGCTGAGTGCTGATGTACGCCACTGGCGGCGCCCGCCACAGGCTGTGCAGCACACGGCATGAATGCTTTGTATGATTGAGCTCAATTAAGCTCATAATTGAGCTTTTCAAGTGTTAACACGTGATCGGCCTGCAGTCGACCTGCAAACATGCTGACCTGCCGAGTCCCTGCATCAAATCAGGATGTGCCGAATCGAAGTGTGGGCCATTTCTGGCAGACCTGGCACAACGTACCTGCATACTTCATTTAAGTTTGCTCTACGACGCAGGTTCAAGTCTACGAATAATGCTGTGCGTTGCGCATCTCAGGTCACGCCAATATACCCGCCGTTCGCCAACCTGACTGTGCCCACCGTCGTCACTGCCCCCAACCTTTTCCAGCAGGTAAGACGCCTGGCCTGTGACTCAACTCATCCGCGCGCCGAGATCTGATCGCATCGCGCCTGTGGCTGGGAAACATGCATAAGCCCTGTGACGGCCTTGGATAGTGCAGACGCATGAGCCACGGCTGATGTGCACAGATATGCCGCGTGCTTTATGTGAACTCTGCGGTGGCACCCTGCACATCTGCGCATTTTTCGTCAGCCATCCCTCCCATGTTTCCAGACTCAGCTTGCCAGCGCCTCTTGTCGATGACTGACCGCAGATCAACGAGCACCTACGGTACAATGGCGCCGCCAACACCAGTTTCGGCGCCGACACGTTGAACGCTGGCGACTACTATGTTGTGTTCATCGGCAGCAACGAGTGAGCGCGTTTTCGGACGTTTCATTCAAACCATTGCGGGATGATAGCAAACGCTGCTGGCCAGCGCTGTCTGTGCCGCCAAGCCACTGCGCGACCACTCTGTTTGTCTGTGCAACGGCCTCTTGAAACTGCAACCAGTTATTCCATCTAGATTTTGCGCCACCGGACGGAACTGTCGTTTTCGACGCCTGCATGGACACAGTCCCCAGCGATGACACACAAAGGGGCTTCGCTGCTGCCAGGATCACACCGTCCAAACTCCGTGTGCTGCAGATACATCGGGCTGGCGGAAGCTCCTGTTGCAGACCCGGCGTCAATTATCGTCGGCAACATCATGCGCGGCGTGGACCGCCTCTACGACGCCGGGGCCCGCAAGTGCGCCTAGTGAACGTCAAATAGTCTGGATTCACTATAAGTAAAAACTTGAAACCAGGAAAACATTGCCGGCAACACGCTGCAGAGCGTGGACCGCCTCTACTCCGCTGGGGCGCCCGAAAGTGCACCTGCGCAGCTAGCAGTCGAGATTTCAGAGGCCCGCATATGTGCATCAGCGTTACTTTTGTTTACCCCTTAGCGTGTACCAAGATAGGCAAGGTACCCACCAGCACCGAATCTGATCGTTTTTCTCACGCTCAGCAGCGAGTCAAGGAGACTGGACAACCCAAGCCACTCTCACACAACTGTGTCATTGATCCACGCGGTTGTTTTGCTGCGCTCAGGTTCCTGCTGATAGGCCTGCCGGATCCCACTGCAATCGCGCCCGCAGCTGTGCTGCAGCTGGAAGCCACCAGCAACGCAAGCACCCCAACGGTAGGGTCTGCACACAGCCTGTCAGCCAGCACGCGCCGTCTCTGGTTTGTGAAGGCGCGGCGCGTGCTGGCAGCACGTGCGCTTTGCAGAGCTGCGAGTCGGCGTTGTCGAGTTGTTGCCGCGAGCCGTGCATGCGCCAGATCCTCCCGAGACCGCTGCTGGCACCGCTCCCGAACGTCAGCTGCTGTGGGTCTCCTGCTGTTGCTCAAAACCAACTCTAGTCTGTGGTAATTACCTAGTAGTAATTACCTAGTCCGTGGTAATTATAACATCCTTTGAATTCCGGCAACAGGGCCGGGTGGGCATCGCTACTGTGTTCAGCCGCCGCATCGCTCGACACAACGTCCTGCTACAGGCCGCCGGCGTCTCCTTCCCAGCCACTCACCCGGGTGCGTCGCGGCTGAAAATCTTACTTATGTAAGATATATCTCATAAGTAATTTCATAAGTCAGATATATCGTAAGATGTTTTATGCATCCTACGACCCTTTACGTGCTGCAGACCGCTGTTAACCTGCGACTGTCAGCGAGGAATGGGATCCTTCACAAAGCAAATGTCAACAGGACACTCTGGCAAAGGCTGCTGCCCATAGAGTCTCGCCCACAGCTGCACTGCACAGTACTTGGGGGCATTATTGCCCAAGTACTGTACAGTACAATATTGACTGTACAGTACAATATTGAGGCTCTGCCTGGCAGCATTCTGCAGAGTACTCCTGCAACCCTTTCACCATCAGGCCAAATTCAGACGGAAAGATGAGTTCAAACCCTCTGCAGGCGCCAAGGTGCAGTACCTGGACATCGAAGCTCTCGCGGGCGGTATATTCCGAAACGCGTCCGCTCTGGGCATCACCGAGCTGCGCACACCGTGCTACAGGCCGCCGGCGCCGGGCTCTGGCGGCAACGGCAGCGTGTGCGCCGACCCCAGCGCGCACCTGCTGTGGGACCAGGTGTTGTTTTGTGCATCACATGTGGGCTACAGAGATGTTGGGACTCCTAAGCCTTCCGCATGCCGTGCTACATGCCGCCGCCGGCGATGGAAGGCGGCAGCAATGGCCTCGTCTTGCCGCAAACCTGCACGCACCTGCTGGGGGACCATGCGAATAGTAGCGCCGCGCTGCGGGGAATGTGGGGGTGTCTTTTCTGAGTTTGGGGACTTGAGGCAGTGTTGTCACGGTGACCAGTCAGCATGCTGGCGGCGGCAAGCCCATGGCAGCAGCGGCGGCAGCCGCCAGCCGCCCGCGGCGGTGGCCGCCTGTCCATATTGCGTCATCATGCTGCCGTCTGTCTCGAGTAATAAGCCTGCATTTCAGTGCCATGTTCATCGCTTCCAAGCTTTGTCATGCATGCAGTTCCACCCGACGGCCCGCGTGCACCAGCTGCTGGGTGCGGCCGTAACGGCTGCGACGGCGCAGCGGCTGTTTGCGTGAAGACGCTATGGAGGAACCTTCTGCACACCAGTGAACGGAAGGCGCTGCAATGATGCCGGGGAGATGCCGCTCGGGTTTCGGACCAGGATATGGCGGCCACCCGGATGACTCGCCGCCGACGAAACAAGCCTCTATTGCAAGCGCCCTGCAATTCTGCCGTGCTGCGGACGACTCCACGTTGCAACCCAACGCACAGAGTACCTCTTGTGTGGTCTTCTCGACAGAATATGCTCCGCGTCATGCATCAGCGTTATGCTGCGCGACACAGTGTCTGGCACGGAATTCTTACACATACTTCTGCCGGATACGTCGGCTCATGCCACTCTCTTCGTGTTGCCTTTATGGAATGCTGCATGTCGCTGGCAAGAACCGGAGGGCCTGTGTACTGATGTGGCGGCATTCCAGCCACAATCATCAATCAGACTGAATAGTCAGGTGTCTCCACTGCTTGTCTGTCCGGTTTCATGTGATTACGATGCTCATCCTAACGCTCCCAACGCTGCAAACGCCCATCGACTGGCCGCTGCGCAGCCACCACTTCCCGCTCACAGAGCCATTGCTGCCGCGCCCTTGGGCCGCCGCACGAAGCTGCGCGGCGGACCGCCGCCCCCGCCGAAGCATCGCCAGCAGGGCCGCACACCCGTCCAGCACGGCAACCGCAGCGAACCGTCCTCGGGACGGCGCTTTGTGCCTGCGCGCAGAAATCGAGATCGGCCACTGAGTGCAGCATCGGGGCTGTGCCAGATGCTGCTGTGCGCTGGCGTGGAGACTGCCCAGGTAGGTGCCTGCGCAGCTGCAGAGCTGGGCGCCGCTTGCAGTACTTGGTTTGATTCTAGTTGGTAGAATTGAACCAACTACCTTTCGGTAGGGAAAACCACAGGTTTTTCTAGAGAAGCAAGCCCCTTTGGTAGCATGCTACCCGCAGCTAATTCTATTACAAATTATGGAGAGACAGAGACGTTGACATGCGCAGGAGGGATACGCGAGGAGGCGCCCGCGCATCACTGGCGGTTGATTACAGAACGCTGTCATACTACCGGCACCGCCACTTCCAGCCCTGATCAATGTTCTGCGGGCAACATGCCGGGGCACTGTGTCCCGCGCTTCCCGCCCCGCCTCACCGGCGCAGGATGCTGAAAGATTGGCCAGCGTGTACCCACCTCAGAAGGGGATGGCAGCGGAGACCGCCCGCCACGTGCCGATTGGCGCCGCAAACAGCCGGTCGGCCATGCTGCGCGAGCAGCACCACACCTGCGCGCACACGATTACGACTGTCGAGACACGCGATCCAATTGGATGCAGCAGATTTCACCGACGGCCGTGCGTGTCTTGTACGCCATCCAGTGTCGGGAACGACCACGCCTGCATCAGTGGGAAGACAAGCAGAACGAGAACGTTTCCTTCCTGCGCACCAGCACTCCGCACGGCCAGCAGACGATGGCCAGCAAGACCCCGCAGATGAACCCGAAGGTGGGGCCTATGATCTGCACAGCACAAAGCTGGCGTTCGGTTGTTTGTCGGGCGCGACCGATGCAAGCGGCTAGCAGCATGCAAAGGTGCGCAAGCGAGATGTGCATACGCTCAGCTGCCTCCTCATACCTTGCACCGGCACGGGTTGTCATGCGAGCCTGCAAGGGGAACGGCACTGTGTCGACGACCAGAGACGATGTACAGATACAGTTGTAAAGCATGAGCCACGATAGGCACAGTGCACGAAGCTGACTCAGCAGCTGGGCTGCGCGCAGGCGGCAGCACCCTGGAGCGCAGCCAGCTTACCAATTTCGATGCAGAACATGGTGGCCGCTGGAGGTGACAGGATTCTGGCTGAGCCTGCACGGCATCCAATGCGTGAGACCGGCGGCAACTGAGCGAGCGATACTCCCACTCCATGCATTGCTGCAAGAACGGGAGGAGTCGCGCAAGATCTGCGCCTTCATGCACACTTCAAATGATATAGAGCACAGCTGCATGTCTCAGGCGGTGGTGCGTGCGCTCAGCAGGTGCTGCACCTGCGGTGTGAGGTGTGAATCGTACACGCCAAATGCCGGCCAAAGCGAGCAGCGGCAACCCCTACGCTATCCGCAGGTGATATGCAGACCACTGCAGAATGCAGTCACACCGTCTTAGTCCTGAAACCTGCGTGCTGGACCTCCAATACTGCAGTGATGACTAAGCAGAGTGACAGGGACTCTAGCATCACTGGCCACAGGTCGCTGCTCAGCATCCGGCGTTACTGATGCCGTTGTCAGCGCCGCTGCGCCAGGCGCCTGTGACGGCAGTGGCAGGAACCGTCGCAGCGGATTGCGCACTGTAAGCACCTCGCCTTGTCATCACTGTTCACTGAAAGTTTGCAGACCGCGTATCGACAGACCGAGTGTGAGCAGCACACTACACCAGCTGTGATTGACTCGCCCCCCACCAGACAGCTCTCGTCCCTCTTGTTAGCTATCCATTGTGAGTCGTAGCGTTGCTTGAGGCCTTCCACGCATCCAGCTCGAGCCTCTGTTGTTTTGGCTCCACGCTGCGTGCCTTTCACCGGGCCACCCGGCCCTTCTGCGACCCAACCAACACCCGTGGACGCTTATACAAGTGACCATCTGCTGATCAGCTCTGCCTGAAAAGCCGGGGCCGGGGTGTCCAAGGGACATCCGGCCAGGACACGCCAGGGACAGGCCTCAGGTCAGCCAGGGCCAGGGCCTGACCCTCGGCATCGACCTGGGCATGATCTTCCAGTCGCAGTGGCGCGCCTGCAGCCGCCTGTGGCCGGCGCAGCAGCGCGGCCTGGCGGATGCCGCTCACGGCGATGGCTGCGAGCGCAAAGCCGCAGCAGCCAAACAGCATTGGCAGCAGCGGCAACAGCGGCCGGGCGGCCCGCCGATCGGCAAGCAGGGGCGGCGCCGCCTGCGCCGGCTGCTGGCATCGCCACTGCTGCCCTTCGCCGGGCTCAATGTTGCGGCGGCCGCTGCGCTCGGTCTCGCGGTCACCACCGGCAGCCTGCTGCTGCGCTGCATAGCCAGCTACGCCGCGGCGGAGCTGGCCTTCCAGAGCTACCAGTGCTTACGGTGAGCATTCATGGCAGAGACCGCTTGCTTTGAAAGGCGATCTTACCACGTCCAGGCTCTAAATTGTCACGCACCTGTTAGGCCTGACAAAGACCTCGCGTTGTGCTGATTGCGCTTTGCATTGCATTTGCTGATCCACGACTCCGTGGCGAGCGCCAGGGTGTCCTCGCAACAGAAATAAACACGATCCTGGCTGTGGCATTGTGTTGCCATCCGAGAACCCAGGAGTCCCGCTCCTTGATGTGTCATCGTTGATCATCGTAGGTACGCGGCGTGCAACGCCTCTTTGGCGGTGCCGGATGTGTCGGAGATTCCGGCCGTCAAGGAGCGCTTCCTGCAGCTGCACGGCGTCATCGACTTGCGGGATTTCATGTCCGGCTGGTTCCACGGCGCGCCGTTTGAGGTAGTTCTTTTGTTTCAAATGTCAATTCTTTCAAATGATTGACTCTGCCCACAGCTGCACAGTATCGTCGACTTCCTGGACTTCATGCTTGCCTGGTACCACTGCGCGCCATCTGAGGTATGCATGGTGCGTTCCGCGCTTTTCTCACACTAGTGACTCACCCAGCTGCATCAACTTTTACGAATGCATGTTCGGCTAGTCCCATGGCTTCCAGGTGCGAACTTGATCCCGGCCTGTACTGACGTCGCACTGTGACAGACTGGCATGTGAGTCTCGATTGCTGACGGCAGCGGGAGGTTCGAGCGCCATCCTACGGAAGTCTCTCTGGATACTTCAGCCAGCTGCAATCGCATGTATCATCCCATGAGCGCGCTGCCCGCATGCGTGCAATGCGCCCTGTGCTCTGACGAGGTACAGGCTCTGAGAAGCCTTGCGCGCCCCATTCTTGCTGCCCGTGCGCCCTGCCATGCGCGGCAAGTGCAATCCTCCAGGAGTCTGTGCCAGGTCCGGGCAGTAGCCTGACGGTCCGGGCAGTAGCCTGACGGTCTGGACAGTAGCCTGACGGTCCCGGCAAGCTCTCCTGCGCGGCCTGCATCCTGCAGAGGGCAGGCCACGAAGGGTCAGTTTATTCGGTGATAGAGTGACCCGCATCTGGCAGATTGCAGAGGCTGGACAACCCTGCTCACGTGCTGGGCAGCACTGCCGTCGAAATTCACACGCGTTTGTGGCCCGTCTGTCCACAGACCACATGGCCAAGCAACATGCAGGCAGTGCAGGACATGGATCATGCTTTCGGAAACCTCTGCGCACAAACCTCGAGTCACTCGTCTGGCGGGGGAGCGGAACTGGCGTACAGTGCCACTGCAGCTGTTTCGTGAGGCAAACCTTGAGTGTCAGACCCTAGCGTGTGGTTCATGTCCGCTGTCCATCCGGCGCGGCAATGTGCTCGATGTCGTGGCGCATGAGCCACGTCAGGCTGCTCCACGGCCTTCTGCCTGCAGACTATCCGGCGGGGCGATGTGCAGGACTCTGAGGCGCACGGCTCCTACCGCAGCACCTGTCAACCTCAGCAAGTCCGAGTGTGCTGCACCTCGGCACGTCTGACACCCTTCCGCGCGTCCGCAGACCATCCAGCGGGGGAACGTGCAGGACTTCGTGGCCTACGGCTTCTACTGCAGCACCTTTGCCGGGCTGGAGGCGGAGCAGCAGCGCGCAACGCACGCGTTCGTGGAGCGCGCCGAGCAGCTGTGGGGCGTCAGGTATGTCTGTGGTCTCGCAGCAAAGAATGCAGAGTCTAGGCCCCTTTCATTTCCGTTTGTCGAATCTGGAGCCGGAGCAGCGGCGCTCTACGCATGCCTTCGTGGAGCGCGCCGGGCAGCTCTGCGGCGTCAGGTACATCTGCAATTTCGACTCCGACTCGTAACCATGAACACGGACTTCAAGCTTCCTGCGGGAAGCTCTGTCAGGTGAGCAGCAGCAGCGTGTGACGCACGCCTTCATCGAGCGCGCCGAGCAGCTGTGAGGCATCAGGTATGCGCTCCTTCTGCGCACCCCCTCCATTAGAAAGCCGCTAATCGTAATGTCAAACTACTTTCGACAACTTTTTGCCGGGCTGGAGCAGCTGCGGGTGACGCACGCCTTTGTGATGACCGCTGAGCAGCTGCCGGGCGCCAGGTGTGTTTCCAACCTATCGCTCGCACTGTGGAGACCAAATTTGAAGCTCTTGCGCGGGAAGCGCACGCTTGACAATCCAGGAGCAGCAGTGCACGACGCCCGTCATTGCGGAGCGCGCTCGGCAGCTGTGGAGCGCAAGTCTGCCATTGGGTTGGAGATTTCATGACTAGCCAGGTGCCATCACTCCTGAAGTAACATGACTAAAGCGCAAGCTCTCGTAATCAGGCTTGTTTCGGAAGCAGTGCAGCACATTCTGCATTGCGGCGGCACATCTGCAGTGTGTGCTGTCGGAGTTGAAAAGGCTTTTCTCGGGGCTCCCAGTGTGGACTCATCGTTGCATTCGATAAGGTTTGCCGATCTGACGATTGTCGTGGTCTGAGCGTCGGTGTCCGCTGGGCACAGATCCAGATATCACGCCGACGGCGCACCTGCATGAGCCGCGGCGCGTGATGCCCGAAAAACAGCCCAGAATCTCGTGCTTCATTCAGTGTATGCTGTTTCGCGTTCAGATTCCCGCCGGGAACCAACCCGGACATCACGCCAATGGCGCACCTGTGGGAGCCGCTGCGCGTGATGCCCAAACCGCTCATCGTGCCGCTGGCGTCGGAGGCGGCCGGTCTGCTCACGCGCTCCCTGCTGCACCGCCAGGTGGGACAGTTGCTCATTACTACTTCAGCTGAAACGTGCAACGGAGCTGTATCAGATTTCCCTCACGGTTCAGCTGCTCGTCGTGCCGCTGGCATCGGAGGCGACCGGTCTGCTCACGCGCTCCATGCTGCACCGCCAGGTGGGACGGGATTCCGGTTTTGTCTTCTGGGTGAGGCCGGAGGCGGCAGCGGGAAGCACACAACGCTCCTTCCCACATGAAGCCTGATGATTGCTGACAGGCCATCATTGTGTACATCTTGCATGGTTTGTCTGAGATGCAGGGTTAATCGCGCTCAATTGCCGGCCGTTTTGCCTTATGGGTGCGGCCAGCAGCGGCGGTGGATAGTCACACAACCCATCGCCGTTGACTGTATCTGTTTACCTGTTGTATGCCCACAATTCTTTCTGTCATCAACCTTCGGACGTCGACGCATGTGCAGGGCTACACGCATTCGATTGCGGGCGGATTTGCGTTCTGGGTGCGGCCGGCAGCGGCAGCAGGAAGCACCATGCGTCCCTCCGCCGGCGGCCTGTCGCCGCGGCCGAGCGTGCACACGCGCGGCGACAGCGCCCGTGGGGATGCAGGAAGCAACGGAAGCGGTCGGCGGGATGCAGGAAACGGCGGCATCGCGCCGCGGCCGTTGGTCTTCCTGCACGGCGTCGGCCTTGGTCTGGTGAGACAGTTGTCAAGCCTGCAGACACCACAGAAAGTCCCCCATTGCTCCTGCGTTATGTGCGCTCCGTCCAGCATAGGTAGCAGCAATGCCAATCAACAAGCCCCTCCTGGGCCTATCTGGCGCCGCCCCTTGACTTGTGCTGGCATTCCTCTCTGGCTGTGCGGCCCAGCGCAATGGCCGTGTCAAGCTTGTCGTCGAGATAGTGACGCTGCAACCCAGTCAGACACTCTCAGATTGAAGCCTGCGCCTGTCAACGCCAGCAGACCCGCCCTGGAGCATATGCGCCTACATCAGCAGACAATCTCCTGTGCCGCTCGGCGTCCATCGGCGCGCTTTTGCATTGTCACAGCAGAGCAGGCTGAGAATCATGCCTTGCAAGAGGCACATGCGCTTTGCCATTAATGGTTCTGTGCACGCGCAGAAAGCATTCCACACCCTAAAGAAATGCATCTGCATGCCCCAGCGTCTGACGCCCACGGTATTCGACCCGCAGAAAGACATACATCTGTCATCAGGTCTTGTCGCCAATACCTACATCTTCCAGTACGCAGGTGCCATACCTGCGCTCTGTGCTCATGCTGGCGGACGCTGCGCCGCATCACCCGGTCATCCTGGTGGAGGCTCGTAAAGCTCACACCCGTGCTAGTTGTGTGCTCCAATTTCGATTTTTCAAATCGCAGATGCCGTACCTGCGCTTCGTGCGCACGCTGGCGGACTCTTGCCCCCACCACCCGGTCATCCTGGTGGAGGCTGTGGACTGCACACACATCCTCATTTCGTGTCTGAACCTCTGCGCTGCACCCGCAGATGCCGTACCTGCGCCTTGTGCGCATGCTGGCGAACGTCGCCCCCCACCACTCGGTCATCCTGGTGGAGGCGCGGCTTGTGGACCCTTTACAAGCTGTAGTTTGCCACTCCTTACCAGCGAGGCTTTGCAATGGCCTCTGTTTTTCACGAGAAGAAAGTCCCCTTGCAAATCGCAGATGCCGTACCTGCGCTTTGTGCGCATGCTGGCGAAGGCCGCCCCCCACCACCCGGTCATCCTGGTGGAGGCGCGGCATGTGGCGCTGCGCCTGTGCGGCGCCCCACAGGTGCAAAGAAACATCTCACATCCCGTTTACTCTGACAGTAATCGCTGCGTAGCAACTGAAAGCGCCCCACCACCCGGTCATCCTGGTGGAGGCGCGGCATGTGGCACTTCGCCTGTACGTTGCGCCGCAGGTGAGCATTGTCCTCTGTGCGTTGTGTTGCTCCCCTCGCTAAAGCCCTTTCGCGCCTTCCTATCACGCCTGCGACGGCTGCCAGCTGTAGGGTTTGCTGCTCGATAGGAAGAGGGGCTCCAGTCTCGCATCAGCAATCGTCTCAGCGTCATTCGAGTACCATCTCTTGCAGGCTTTGAAGTTGAGTTCAAAACAAAGCAACCAATGACACCGGACAAAATGAACTGCCTGGACGCGCACCCCTGGCAGGCGTGCTGGAGATCAACGGCCTGAACGGTGCCTTCAAGAGCTTCGGCGAGTTGCACAACAAACCTTGCGGTGCGCTGCAATACGTCGGCGCGCTGGCGTTCGCGCTGGCGGGCGTGCTGAAGCTCAGCGCCCCTGGACGGCTTGCGGGACCTTGCTCCCTTGTTTTGATAGAATCTCTGTTGCTCTGCAGTCGGTGGACGCGCTCGCGCACGCGCTGGCGGGCGTGCTGAAGGTCAATGGCCTGGACGGCGCCTGCTTCGTGGCGCACAGCTACGGCACCTTCGTGGCTTCGCGCATGCGCCAGCTGTATCCTGAGGTGAGATGGGCTTCCTTTGCAGAGGGCGTTTTGCTTGAACAAAACATGCAACGGCCTAGACGGCGCCTTCTTCGTGGCGCACAGGTATAGTACTTTTATGGCTTCACGCATGCGCCAGCTGTACCAAGTGGTGAGCGCAGTGCCGTTAAGCTGCGCAATAGCTCTCAGCAAAGATGAGTGAAAATTGAACGATAGTCGGTGCGGACGGCGGCTGCTTCGTGGCGCACAGCTGCGGCACTTTCGTGGCGTCCCGCATGCGCCAGCTGTGTCCTGAGGTGAGTTCCAATGGCAGATGTGGATGTGTGAAGTAGGGCACAGTACGAAGCAGAACACAAGTTCGGGCGCCTGGCTTGCCATGCACAACTGGCCGAGTGTGCAGCGATTAATCGATTGCTTCACGCCTCAGGCAGGCTGGCGAACGCGTTGCAGGCAGGCTGCGCTTCACAGACCCTTCTTGTGCCGAATAACCTTGTCTTAACGTGGCACACGATTCGCTCCGCACACGCGTCGGTTCGCCAGCGTTGACTGGAAGCTGCTAGGAACATAGCTCAAGTGGCGCACGTCGCAGCTACTCGTGACTAGCAGCATCAGTTTGGCTGTCACCTGCCTCCGCGCTCCGAAACTGAAGCCGAGTCTGCACCTTTCAGGAATTTGGCCACTTTTTACTGACAAGCTTTTGCTTCTCTGTAAATTGGATTTTTAGGGTTTCAGGGCACGCCCGTGCCTGATGGCGCAATCTCTGCAACTTCCAGACGAATCGTTTCCTTCGAATTGCTGTGCCGCTGTGCACTCACTAACTCTGCACGACGCTGACAAGCACCTACCCGCCACTGCAATCTCAAGGTGTCCTCGTGTCTGCTCGTATGTGCGAGTTGTGCTCTCCTCTCCCGCAGCTGGTGCATGTGCTGGCGCTGCTGGCCCCGGTGGGCCTGATGCCGTGCGCTCCGCACCTGGCTCTCAAAACTTCGTCTGCCCTCTATTGCCTTGCTCTATAGGGTTCAGGGTGCCATGCTCATGATCTCGCTTCTCGATGTGCCATACCGCAGTTGGTCCATTCCTTGGCGCTGCTGGACCCGGTTTGCCTCATGACCTGCGCGCCGCACCTTCTCCACAACTTCATCTACCGGCCCGCGCGCATCCAGGGCGGCTTGGCTGGGTTCATGGATGCGATGCGTTACCTGATCTCGCGCGACCTCATGATCGCCTCCGCCTTCTGCCGCGGGTGAGATGCTCATGCCTGTCCTTAGAAAAAGCCCTTCGTACTAGTTAAAGGAAGCGCTTGTAATGTAGCTGCGTTCAGGAGTTCCTATACGCTGAGTTTCAGCCGCACAGGTTTCTCCGGAGCGACCTCATGTTGTGACCGGACGACATGCCAAAGGTCGTTGCTGTCGTCGTGCTGCCCAAACAACGATTCGCTGATTCAACAATCTGAAACCTATGTCTCAATGCACACAGGTTCTTCTGGAGCGAGCTGATGCTGTGGCCGGACGACATGCCGAAAGACGCCACCGTCATCGTTCTGTCCGCACACGACGACCTAGTGCCTGTGGGGCTGGTGCGGAAGCAGCTGGAGGCAGCAGGAAGCAGCGCGCGCGTGCTGCTGCACCCGACTGCAGGGCACGGCGGCTTTCTGGTGGACCTGCCCTTCCAGGTGCGTCAATTCATGAGGTGAATTCATTCAGGCAACACCTCATGTCCGAGTTCAGCGGTGAGTGTGGCAGTTGGCGGGCGCTGCTCAAACGCCTCAGCTGCCAGTCACCTAAACCCTAAACCCTGGCGTTCCCCTATCAGCCACCCTGCCATGCTGTCTACAAAGGGCGCCGCATCTTGAAATCTCCCATGATAGGCGACGTTACAGTAGATGGAGTCCACGCCCTGCTCCGCGGAGCGCGGTACGCTGCTGCCGCCCATGTCCGTGCGACACCGCACCAATACGCAAGCTTGACGGTGACAGAAAAGTGTTGGACCTGCGGGAATCTAAGCTGGCGATTTCAGTAGTTGGAGGTCAATGTGCACTTGCATCCGGCATTGGCACTTCCTTGCCGCAGGATCATAGCAAGACGTGGTGCGTCGAGCTTGTGTTGACGCCTGTGCTCAGACTCTGCCGCAGGAGTTCGTGGCGGCGGAGGTGCAGCAGTCGCTGTGCTGGACATGGACGGCACTCTAAAGTATATCTACGAAAACCGACCTGGTTTCTCCTGTCGCAGGAGTGTGCGATGACAGAGGTGCTGCGCTGCTGCTTGCCATATTTTGCAAGCTCCGATCTGTTTGATGCGAAAACACATACATGTAGAAGTTCTCCCTGCCGCAGGAGCGTGTGGTGGCGGAAGTGCAGCGGCTGCTACTGGCCACAGACGGCAAGCTGTGAAAGCTTAATGTGCCTGCGGCCGGACTGGCGGCGAGGTCGGATGGCTTTTTCGCGGGGATTTTGGTTGTGAGCTGGCGGGGCCTGCGGCCGGACTGGCGGCGAGGTCTGATGATTGCCGCCGGACTCGCGGCCGATGCTGGTGGCAAGCTCTGAAAGTCTGCCGCACTTGCGGCCAGATCGTCGGGCAACTTGGCGCCAGGATTCAGACGACTAGAAAGTGGCCACGGCACTGCCGCTTGACATCTGCCAGCTGCGCGGCGAGCTGTGGCAAAGCATCTCAGGAGGAGCTGCCGGCGGCCCTACCTGTGTACTCCCACGCAGCTCAAGATCTTGGAGCGCTTTTGATACGGACACCCGGTTGAAGCCCGGATCCAGAAACGATTGGAGGCCGTAGACCGAACGAACAGAGGCAGTGGGGTGTCTCTAGGGCTGAGCATTGTGCCGCATGTTCCTGGAATCCGTCGTGTGCTTGGCACCCCTGCCGTCTGCACTGCTTTTCATTGCTTGCAACTGAAGGTTCAGGATCGAGTTGATTCACCGATCAACATGACTGTAGTCGAGTTTGAGCAGGTACCTTTTCAAGTGGGTTTGTCTCGTTTAGACTCTAGAAAGTGGATTACAGGCACGCGTTGCATGAAACAGGTCTTTCACATCATGCATTGCGGCGGAGTTTCAAAGTGCGTTCTCTAGCGTGTCAATGTCGTCTAGCGATACACACTTGCACAATTGGGTGCACTCATTGAAATCGGATTCGAGACTCACGTATGGCGCTCCGCTGGCCAGGGGCGCCTTATAAGAACTGCTTGGGGCCTTAATTAAGGCCCCAAGCAGTTCTCAGACCCTGAAGTTGACGCCCTCCCGTCTCGTATGTGGCGGCTGCGCCACCACCGGACAAACAGGGCTCGTTGTGAGTCCCGCACGATGTAGCTGCGCACGAATGGCTCCGCCAGCTGGCTGCTGCCCGGCGTGCGCGCCTCTGCAGAATTGTGTTCAGGCGCAAACCCATGGCTTCCGCAGTCCATTGCAATGCCCTGCCCTGCAGCAGTTCACCCGCCTGGACCTGGAGCCTCCTGCATCAGGCCCGCGACCGCTCTCCCTGACCCCGGAACGCTGCCATTGCTTCATGTTGTGCTGTCTCTGCAGAAGATTTGAAATAGGAGAGAAGATTATGCGGTACCTGAGGTCTCCTGCAGCAGGCCCGCGACCTCGCCCTCGTCCAGGTACATCAGCAGCCCCTCTGCAATCCACACCGTGGGCGCCTGCATGCGAGCGTCGGAGAATCTCAGTCTCTTCCTTCGTCTCGGAAACCCGGGATGTACATGCGCCCTTGCCCAGGTACATCAGCAGCCGCTCTGCAATCCACAGAGCTGGTGCTTGCGGGCAGCACACACAAAAACTTGTTGTTATCTGGACCTTTACATTTCTTGTTGGCAGGGATTTCGAGATCACACCTTCCAGGTGCATCAGCAGCCCCTACTCCCCAGCGATACACACCAGGGGGCATCCATGACAACAGGGTGACCATGGACATTGATCTCATTCACTTGCGCATGCCAATGTGGCCGCGCACAGTGCTTCAACATTGCCATGCCGCACAAGCAGAGTTACCGAGCACATTGGCGATTTGGCCAGCGAGACAAGGTCGAAGCCTGCAGGCGCTGCCATGCACGACCAAACGCTGCCCACTCGCCGGTGATCACCCTGGTCAATGTCGCGACCTCTTGGGCGTGGGGAGCCCTGGGAAGCTCTGCAAGCATCAAATGAAAACGGACGCGCCTCCGGGTCGAAGCCGGCAGCGCGCAGCTTGGGCAGCCAGCCGCGGCCGGCCAGGTCCACTTCGAGCATCGCCCTGCTCCCCGCCTTCAGCGGGAACCTGCGTTGCATCGAACAATTTGTCATTGGAACAGCCGTTCGAAAAGGTGATTGCAAAATGAGGAACCCAGGAAGCTCTAGCACGAGCGCTGAAACGTACCTACAGCACCGGCTCTGCCGCCTGCCTTACACGGGTACCTGCAGAAACGAGCATTGTCTGAAACCCTGCCGCAAGACGAGACATATGGCAGAGCACCAGAAGCAGCTTGGATCCTGATCACATGGCGGGGGCGCTCACATCAACAGCGCCACCCTGCCGCCAGGCACCCGCGCCGCCGATGTGCATCATCCCATGAACTACGAGCAGGTGAAAGTCGCAGCATGCAACGTCCTGCGGCAGTGCAGACTCAGATTTCTTTCACAAGCGCGAGGGAGCGAAACAGGAGGGAAGGCGCACGGGCAGGCGCTCGCTCCGTCGGCCTCGGTTTGCGCGCCGGCGTGCCGCAGCGCGCGGCCCTTCGCCGCCAACACGTCCGCTCTGTCGACCTCGAACCATGACACGCCTGCCACATGAGGATGTGACGATGTGGTAAGAACGCGGCATTTCATTCGACCAAGGTCGTCATGATTTTGCCGCAGCGCAGCGTCTTTCGCTGCGAGCATATCCGCCTGGTCGATCTCGAACCAAGAGGTGCCCGTGGGCATGGAGCACGGTATTTGCTGATACCCACGGAGCCAGGCAAGCTATGCAGGCATCTCTGCAGCGATGGCGCGACGTCGCTGCACTTCTCACACTACTTTGCAACAGCGCCACTCCTGGCATGCGCGTCAAGATGCGTGTGTTGTCCGGCTGAGGGTTTGGCAGCCACCACAGGAATGCTGCATGCCTGCTGCTGCAAGATCATTGATGTCCTTGCAATGCCACCTTCCAGGAAGTCGAGGCGCCAGGCCCGAGTGTCCATGCCCGCGCCCAGCAGCACCACCTGCCGCTTCCCGCTTCCGCTGCCGCCAGTAGGGTTTTGCGCCGCCGCGGCCCGCTCCAGGGCCTCTTTCAGCTTCCTGTCAAACCACCAGGTGCGCACCTGCACGCACCCGTGTTTGTGTTTGACGGACCTTCATTCGCAGCTGGCTGTCCTGCATTCACGAGCTGCTTTGCTTGCCAAGATAGCATGCAGGGTGTACACTGACCAGATACGCATCAGTGCATTGCGAAACGCCAATAGAGTGGTTTCATTGTTCGCAAGCGCGTACCGCCAGCCGCCCCGCCAGGTGCTTTCGCTTGTGCTTTCGCGCAAGGTCTTCCGGCAGCGCTGGCGCCATCACTGCTGGCAGCTGCCCGTTTTGCGCCCCCTGGCCATTCTGCGGCTGGAGTCTGTCGGCGCCGCCGGCGACAGCCTGTTGCTCGGTGGATCCCACGCCCCACACCTGCAGCACCATTCTGCCGGTCGTGACAATGCCTTCGGATGGATGACCCGCTTGACAGCCCTTCAAAGAGGTTCGGCACCTTGCCTACTTGCTAGCTTACTTGCAGAGTCTGGGCCCGCCAACTTCGCCCGTAACCACCTCGTGGATCTCATATTTCCTGGACATGAAGCTTTTTTTCAGGAATCAAAGGCACTTGATGTGAGCACACCGTTGCGCTCACATTGGCCTCGCGCAGCTTGTCAGGAGCCGTCAGCTGCGCCGACAGCCGGTCGTTCGAGTTCAAACTGTTTAGTTCGCCGGTGAGAATGATTGCGAAGTAAGAAGCTGAATACTGCACCTTTGCGTAGACGTCGGCCTCGCGCAGCGCATCAGGACCCGCCAGCGCCGCCGCCAGGGGGTCGTCAAACAAACGGCCCTCCTCCCGCACCTCGACGGCACGCAGCGCTGCATGCGTACAAGTACCAGCGATGGAGTATATACTTTGAGGTGGAAACGATGGAATGCATTTGAGAATCATGGTGTATGTACCCACAGGATAGCATTTGATGAATGGCAGCTATGGCGCGGCCTGAACATCAGCAACAGAGCACTCCAGCCGTGAGCAGCGGTGGGCATGTGCGTCGCGGTGTTTGAAGATCCGTGTGGATAATGGCACTTCATGAGGATGTTTGTGGATCGCGACGCGCCTGCCACCAGCCGCGAGGAGAAGGACACAGCGCCTGCGGGCGGTTCACGCGGCGTTAGTGACATTTTTGTATGAAGGAAGGGGGATCAAGATGAAGTTGCATCGACATTGTGGGGAATATCACGGTGTTCCAGCGAGGATTGCGAAGCTGTGTATCAGACGCTTGCAGCATGCAGTGCACCGAGCTGAGTCGGAAGCTGTGTCGGATCTACGACAGCTCTTGAAGCATGCTGCGAGCTGAGAAGCATGAATGCACAGGTGTGAAATGGTTCAAGCGGCTACGCGCGGGCATTACGAACAGTCATGTGCTGTCGACAGCGCCTTTCCTCTGTCCAATTAATGTCAGGTCATCTGACGCAGGATTATTAGCACGGCGTACAAATCATGCAGCATATCATGTGTGGGTAATTGCGAAATGAACAGAGGCATAATTCATACCATCTAGTTCGCCGTAGTTATGGCGACACCCGTGGATGCGCCGGTGCACCTGCCAAGCCGCGGCCAGCGCAGCAGCAGCTCCAAATGCCGCCAGCAGCGGCATCTGCTGCTTTTCCATGGCCACGATGGAAGATTAATATGCCACTATGCTGCACTTCAGCAGAGATGAGACATGGGTGCAGATTTGGGCTTGTGTATGTGCCGTGACCCAGCGTCGGGACACTAGCCATTCCGGCAGAACGGGGAACGGAATATGAACCAGAAGGCCCAGCTCGATGTGGCAATCTTTAGTGCAGCAGTATTTCCGGTAGGTGCATGTTCGTCTTGTGTGGTGTGGCATTTGGCAGGCAGCACGTTAAGGACGTGACAGATTGCACAAGTTCAGTTTTCGACAGTAAAGTACAATCTGTACAGCATTGCATAGACGGTTGCAAAACTGCAGGGTCGCCGTGGCGGCTCTCAAACTAGTCCCGTGCAGCGCTTTGCAGGCTAGCCAGGCATGATTTCGGGCAACCCTTCCGTGATCCTGTACCAGTCCCCTGCGATAGGTGGGAGTGTTTGCTCTGGATAGAGCGTTCCGAAACAGCAGATTCGAAACGGGAAATCCGGCCCATTCTTCCCTGGAAACAGCGCTTACAAGCCCGCCCACCTCTGCGCTGCCGCGACGCGTCAGCAGCATGATGTAGCAACGCATGGCGACGGCGGCGCGCCATGGCGGCCTGGGAGCGCATCAATGGCGTGGTGTACGGCGTGATCGGCCTGCACCTGTTCGTCTACTTCGCCACGGTGTCCTGCGTGGTGCGGCGCGTTCGTCACCATCTTTCGCGGATTTCTCTTCATCTGCACTGCACTGCCCTGTCCAAGCACGCCTGTGCTGCAACTCGATCCCGCTCACCCTGCAGCTTGCAGACTATCACATGTGCCCTGGCGCCGTTCCGCTGGCACCAGTCCGTTGCCTCACCTGCTCCAGGCCAGCTGGTGCCCTTAGCTATATCCTCGAGGTCTGAACGGTCACCTCTATGCCTGAACGCAGATCATCCCGTGGCTGAGCTACTCGGTGCCGGGCATGGGCCACCTGCTGGCGCTGTCGAGCACGGTCGCCGCCAGCCTGGCGTGCCTCATCGCGGCGGTCGTCTCCGACCCCGGCAGGCGAGCGTGTTCTTTGTCAAAACTATCCATCCTGACGGCTCACAGTAAAACCACCAGCTTGGCATGCCTCATTGCCGTCATGCTCTCTGACAACTCCACACCACACGATGCATTCGTGGGAACTGCTCAGCCAGATCAGCATGCGCCTGTTCCGCGTCTGCAGCCCCGCTGCAAGCGTGCAGCTTAGATTGCGCTCAGCGGGTCTGTGATGTAGGCTTCGCTGCACGCTGAAGCTGAGTGTAGACTAATCCAATGCGCGCAAATGACAATCGAAACACCAAATGATCAACAGGCCCTGCCGCAATGTTGGAACGTCGAACCTGCCGAACATCTTCCACCGCACCTATGCTCTCACTTGCACTCCAAGCTTCATGCTGCTTCCTGAAGAATACACATGGGAAGGGCGGCATGCCATGTGCTGGGCGCAGCTTAGACGGTTCCCCCTTGCAATCGTGTTTCATAATCATGTTGTGTTCATTCCTGCAGCTTTTCGGAGGACTACACGCCGGAGTTGGAGGCGCCCGCCAGACATTCAAACACTGTGTGTGATCCTCGCTGAAGAAGCTGAACTTAGACTCGTCGATGCAACTCACCTCTCATGTCGCGGCGTGCCGGGGGCCGACACGCCGAAGCTGGATGTGAAACGGCTGTCCCGCGCTAAAATCAGTCTTCTTCACAGTGCGAATACAGGGTCATCCATTTCTGCCTCAATGCAGCGTGCCGGAGGACTACACGCCGGGGCTGGAGGCGCAGCATCTGGTGGTGGAGGTCAAAAAGAAGGTGCGATGCTGCCTTGACTGCAGCTTCCTTCCTGGAGGAGGAATCTCATGCGTGATGAGGTCTAGCGGTGGAGGGGCAAACCCTAAACCCTGATGGTGGAAGTCAAAAGAAGGTGCGCCGCTGCCCAAGAAGCACGCATCTGCAGGGCGCAGAGCTGCCCACAGGGATTTGATCTTCCACTGCACAATCAGGCTCGCAAGTGTGCACCGCTTGCAAGCCTGAAGGCTTGTGGGGCAGGCCTTTCCTGTGCGGCAATGGCGCTGTACTCTGGGCTGTGACGCAGAAGATCAACTGTCTACTTGATGTGTGCAATGCAGAGCGGCGTCGCGAGGGTGTGCCAGGACCGCGTGCATGGCAGGCCGCCGCGCCGTGGCGCGATGGCAAACACCCTGCGGAGATCTCCCCTGTGACTTCCTGGGGAGACCTTTGGATCAAAGACAGCGGTAGCAATTTCCACTGACAACTGCATACTGTGCGCTGCGCAGAGCGGCGGCGCGAGGGTGTGCCAGAAGTGCGGGCACGGCAAGCCGCCGCGCGCGCACCACTGCCGCGTCTGCCGCCGCTGCATCTTGCGCATGGTGTGCTCTGCAATGATCTCAACCTACCGGGGAACAGTTCTGGGAAGCGCGCCGCAACGTTGCGTGTCACGCTGCTGCATCTTGCGCATGATTCGCCCCGCTCCAATCGATCAATTATGGAGAACCAACGCTCCAGCAAGGTTCGTTGCGTGTCACCAGCGCCCGCAGGGTTTAGGGTGAGGCCTTCTGCTGACACTCAGTGTCCACATGTGCTGTGCTGCAGCAGGTCTCTCCAGTGAATGCCTTGCTTGCGAGCTCGGTTCGTGCTTGTCACCCCGCAGGACCACCGCCGCCCTGGCTGGACAGCTGCATGGGGCACGGCGATTGAATACCCGTGGAGAACTGAATGAAACGTGGCTGACCATGAGCGTCCATTTGTGCAGGACGACCACTGCCTGTGGCTGGACAACTGCATGGACCACAGCAATCGTCTGTCGCCTAGGACGCACAGAACCCGCGGTGAAACGACCGACAAGCGGCTTCCCTGTCTGCAGGACCACCACTGCCCGTGGCTGAACAACTGCGTGGGGCACGGCAACTTCCGCGCCTTCCTGCAGTTTCTGTTCTACGCCACGACCGCCACCTGCCATGCGCTGGGGCTGCTCGCAGCGCACGCGGTGCACGCCGTCGGAGCGGCCACCTCGAATCACGTGCTGCGCACCGGGCCCCAGGCCAGGGTAAGTCATGCGCTGTGATTTGCGCCAGATGTGACAGCCTTTTCAGCTTCTTCAGTGACGGCGGCACATTCTCCAGACGCTGCCCCTGCAGGTTCCTCCTGGGCGGCGGTGCAGATCTTCGCAACGTGACTCTACATATCAGTCGATTCACCATCAGAGAAATTTTGCGCAGGCGGCAGGCTGGCATTGACTCCTCCTGAAGCCGCCCCAGCAGGCTAGTTCTTCTCCTGGGCGGCGCTGCAACGTGTTGCGCAGCAGCAACAGCGCCGCATATCATACTAAACAGCATCATGTCTGACAACTTTGCAACCATTGCAGGCGGTGGGCCTGGCGGCCAATTCCCCAGGCGCCGCGCCAGCGGGGTACTCCATCAGCTGGGCGGCGCTGCAGATCTGCGCCACCGCCACGGCGCTGCCGCTGGCAATAGCGCTGTGCGGGCTGCTGGGCTGGAACCTGTGGCTGCTGAGCCGCAACCTGAGCACCATCGAATACCACGAGGTGAGCGCTTTCACCAACGAGAAGTCGAAGTGAAGTACAGGAGACTCTGACGAGCAGCGTTGCCGACCGCGCTGTGTGACCTACTGGGCTGGAGCCCGTGGCCGCCGAGCCGCAACATGAGCACCACAGCGTAGCAAATTACACACACACGCGCGCAAGACTGCAATACCGCTGCCGCTCGCGGTCGCGCCGTGCGCTGCTAGGCTAGAACTTTCGTCTGCGGAGCCGCAACCTGAGCAACCATAGTATATCATGAGGTGGATGTGTGGAAAATACCTGACAAGATGCTTGTTACTGTGGACTAACGAGCAGCAATGTCGTTTGTGACGGGCACCCTGTTTACGTCCTACACTCCGAGGCTCGTACTTGGTTCGAGCTGCTCTTTTTTCGTGCGAGAGGGTTTGTTGGGTTTGCTGGAGTTCTTGCTCCTGCACGGCTGGGCCGAACACCAAGGCCAATCGAGTGTCACTGAGACCCGTTGAACATGACTCATGTTCAACGGGTGTAAATGATGTGGCCTTGAATGGATTGCCGGCAGTGCACGAGCTGGCCCATACTCACCGTCGTGCATTGAGCATCAGCAGGCTTCGCCTTTTTTATCGCTGTCATGCCCCATATCCTTACGGAGATGCTGAAGTGCGCCGTCCACCCATTGCAGCGTAGCACGGCAAGGTCATAGTGATGCAAACCAGCGCTGCGCTACGGGACGGCACTTCCACAACTCTGGCCATTGCTGTCTTGCTTCCAACCAGCGTTTACATACCTCGCTGTGCCCGCGTCAGGGCACCACAGCAGCGGACCGAGCAGCGAGAAACGGCACAGCTGCAGAGCGGCACTGCTTTATTCTTGTGTTGAACCCTGGAGCACCATTTCAGGATTTGTGCCACAGAAACGAGAATATATCTTCAAATGAAACGGCTGAGATCCTGTCGCCGCGCCGGGTTACGCTGCGCAACGGCCCCGCCACGCTAGTCCATATGTTCCACAGTCTGGCACGCTAACCGTGTTCACTTTGACGCAGCATGGCTACATTTGAATCTCGCTGCAGGGCATTACAGCGGAGATCCGGGCTGCGAGGGCGGGCGGCGCCGCTGGGCGGCACCCCTACAACCTCGGCCCGCTGGCCAATGTCGCCGCTGTGTGCGGGCCGCTCGGCCCCTCCTGGTGCCTGCCACTGGTGCGCTTTCCTTCGGTCTGGTGGTTTTATTGCTGGAGATGCACACGTCTGAGAACGTCTACCAAGTGTTGCCACCGCGTCCAGCTCACTCGGGCTGCACTGGTGCTGCCACTGGTGCGCGCTCCCCACTGCGTTTTGTTGCCGGAACTGTTGGGAGACTGTGCAGGAGCCAACCGGGCTCTTGATGACCCTGGGAATCGCGCTGACGCTGCTGCCGGATGCCTGCAGAAATAAGAAAATTGTGTGTTTTTTTTTCGAGTGTCTCGATACGATGTATAAGGAACGTTGCAATTAATTTGATTAGATTTTGTTCTAGATTTAACAATCTCTAGCCCTATCACAGCTTCCCCAACCATCTGGCTGACAAAGGCCAGGCTGTAACGGACAGCACAATCGTAAGAGTCGCCCTACAGATGGGATTACTTTGATATCCTGCGTTTCTTGCTGCAGAGCGCCTCAGCGGACGGTCCCGGCACAGCCTTCCCTACCATCTGGGACGATGACGACCAGAGGATAATGGGCGGCCCTGCCGGGTTTAGGGTTTAGGCCAACCCAATTGAGGGAGCAGCCTGCACCGTGAAGGGCCTCGCACAGTAGGCTCAGCTGATGGGCCACCGAGTCGTCACTCAGAGACAGCAGCCAGGATACCTCTCAGGGCCAATCCTTTCGCTTGGCGACGCCGCCGGCAGACGCGGCTGCGGAGAGTGCCAGCAGCATGCGGGGGCCGGCCGCAGCAGGCGGGTCGAGTGGCCGCCGGGCTCAAGCCAGGAGCAGCTGGCAGGGCCATTCGGCCTGCCAGTGGCGACACCGCCCGCGGCGCTGGCAGGCGCGGTTGAGGGGGCGCCGGGCATGATGCGGCGGCGGGCCGGGCCGATCGCTTGCAGAAGTACTGGGTGCCTTTCCTTGATGGCGCTGGGGCAGCGGCGGCGGCCCGTGTGGTGCCGTTTAGCTGCATGCCAACGGTAGTATTTGATCACGGCACAAGGGCCGATCATGGCTGCCTGCCGATGGTGGATTTCGAACACGGCACAGGGCCCCGGGGCCGCCGCCGCTGTCGTGAGTGTCAGGAGTCGCTCGCGTTACTTTGTCCGCCGAGGCCGCTGTCCTGGCTGACACCGGCAATGCTGCGAATGTGTTGGACGAAGTGTTCTTGGACATGCAAATGGTTTCGTATTGCGAATGTTGATCGAAGGACATGCAAATTGCCGGAATACAGACCCGGATAGAACCCTAGATTCTCACAGCACAGTACTACTGCGCTAGTAGATTCAGCATCACCGCATTACACCCGAGGCATGCTGCTCGTCTGCCGTCAGATATGGCTTCTGCTGAGTCCCTGGAGGTCCAATAGTGCGAGGTCACAATATTCAGCCATTGCAGCTTTTAGGGTTTAGGGTTTACTCAATTTGGGTTTAGGGCAGTAGTGTGAGGTCACAATATCAGCCATTAGCAGCTTCTCCAAGCGAGGATATCCCAGCCTGTCTTGATTTGCGTGTTTGGCGTCATCCGGCGCAGTTGTTACACCCCTTCTCTCACCCTCTGCAGCAATGCAAGCATCCAGCGCCAGACGGCGCTGAGGTAACGCCAAACGAAGCTGCCGCGAGTGCGCGCGGTGCGTCATGAACATCCGGCTGCATATCAGGCCGCACCTTCTAGGGGCTGGAAGAAATCCTGTACAGGTTTGAGTAGCTGCTGCCTGACAGAGAAGGATTGATAGATAGATAGATTACACCCGCCAGAATCACTCGGGCATCAAATCACCAATAAATCATCATGTGTCATCGATTTGCAGAACTGTTGATGACACTCAATGAGCAGATGAGCCGATGAGGCCTACCTCCCCCAAGCATGCCAACATAAACTCGGCAACCATCATATTGTCCCCTCCCCACACCAGCTGACGCATGCACGGCGGCACCGCCAGATCAAACAGGCAAGAAAAGCGCTGCCGGACAACGCCTGTCGCGGGACATTCCATCAGTAAATTCTTCTCGTCCAGGACCGCGCCGCTGTCACAGAATGTGCAGCAGCGGTCCTGCCTGTCTATCTGTGCAAACCTGCTGGTCTCCACCGGCAGCGAGTGCGATCCCAAGCGGAGCCTCTGAACAGCGCGCAGCTGCGGCGCCGACAACTCCAGCTGCCAGAACTCGCCTTCCTGAGCCCAGCCAGGGCGCGAAAACCATGCTGCGTATGTCGTCCGCTTCACGCCGCTTGACAGCGCTGTCTTCGGGTTCATGTCCACAAACTCCTGCTGCTCCAGCGCCGCCGCGGCAGCCGCCGCGGCTGCGATGGCGCCCTCATCTGCCGCTGCCATCCTGCTGCCATCAGCGCCTGTCAGCGCCATGCCATGCTGCTTCGAGTGACCGTCCAGCCGATTGAAGCGCCGGATGACGAGGAAAAAACTGGTGACTAACCAGAGAACGGTACTACCGTAGTACGAGACCCGTACCGTAGTACGAGACTTGGAATTAACCAAGACTTAGAACCACCGTCCGAGTGGCGGGCCTCACTCAGGCGCATAAGCACTCTTTCCCCGTCCCCCACCGGCATGATCTCTGTTCATTGCCTTGTCACCGCCTCGTCGGGTCTGCTGCCTGCAGCTGCTGCGACCGGCGGTACCGCCGGCGTAGCCACGTTCATTGCACATCCCTCCATGATGTAGTACTACCAGTGGGAGCAGTGGTTTTATTATGGGTAACGCCTTCAATGTTAGGGTAACGGGGGTAACACGTTACCCTGCGGGCGCCTCAGGCTAACTTTTTGCCATGTGTCAGGTAACACGTTACCCCAGCAGCCTAACGTGTTACCTAACGGGCGTGTCATTGACCCTGGGGAAAAGTGGCAGGCATCTGCACGCAAATTTCCAGCTTGTACCAGCTTGCAGTGCCACGGTGAAGCAAACAAAAGCAGCCATGGGTAGCAGCAAGAAGGCCAGGTCCGCTCGAAGAGTCCGCCGTGGACCGCGTCGCGCAGCACTCGCTTCTTGTCTGAGCATCCTACCACTAGTGATTTGAGGCAGATTTTCGGCGCCGAAACGGGGGGTTCGGCGCCGGTTCGGCGCGCCGAACCAAAGTTCGGCGCCGAAACAGCCGGCGGCCGAACCGGATGGGCTGTTGCGCTTCGGCGCGCCGAAACAGCGCCGAACTTGCCTTCGTACGGGTTCGGCGCGCCGAAGCACAGCCGAAGCAGCGAACAGACTCCCCCAGAGGCACGCGCTGTGTTTCAAGGGTACAATGAATCTTCCGTTATATTTGCGTTACCTGTGAAGCCGAAACGAGACGCCCTCGATGACTGGCGCGTGTCGGCT
>JAABUM010001737.1_pt1 | contig 31327 bp, 60 predicted proteins | sample 5559161 | NCBI WGS metagenome assembly JAABUM01 (sample SAMN10711868, study PRJNA513369) | rock metagenome | isolation source: Antarctica rocks | place: Antarctica: Victoria Land, Siegfried Peak nord
GGAAATTGGTCTGAAAGTTGATTGCAAGCCATAGCTGTGAGGATTCTCATGAGATCTGGCTGCTCGACTGTTCAAGTGGCAGCCCATTCTTCACAGATGCCCGTGTAGAATCGAGTGCGCCAGCAGATATCTGCACAGTGTCAAACCAAGAGTTTCACGCACCCGCTTGCACGCGCAGCCACAGCACTGATGGCGTTTGCGCCGTCCAGGCGGGCAGCTGCGCGCTGCCATGCCGCAGCTCGAGCTGCTGCGCCATTGCGCCTGCGCCGCTGCCGCCAGAAGCCTCTGCTTCCACCAACGCCGGGGAGCTGCCCCCAGCGCCGTCTGTTGCGCTGCTGCCGCCGCCGTCGCCACTGCCACCGCCGCTGCTGTCGCTGCTGCCGGGCACGCTGTGCGGCAGCAGCGGCGCGAGGAACGCCGTCTGGCTGAGCGCCAGCTGCGCTGCTGGCGAGGCGGCGCCTGCGATAGCACACGCAGCGTTGACAGGCGGCATGTCCATGTGCTTGGGAAAGAAAGGTGACGAATGCCGATCCTCACAGTGCATGTGCAGTGCAGCCTTCAGCAGGTCACAAATCAGCACGACCTTTCAATTTTAAAGGTTACAACCTGTAGCTTTTGCGTGACAGTCCAATTTTCAATACGCTGTGCTCCCACGGACCACAAACACCACCTGGCGACTGCAGGCTGAGCTGCAGGTGCGCGCCCGGCAGCAACGAAACGGCATGGACCCTAAAGTGCACGGGCGTTGGACTCGTGAGGGACCTTTGAAGGGCCCTGTAGACCCACCTGGCGACTGCAGGGGGCTGAGCTGCAGGTGCGCGCCCAGCAGCGGGTCCGCCAGCGGTGCGATCGCGACGCCCAGCCAGCCCGAGGCGCCCGCCGCGAGCGACCCCTGCGTCGCCAGCCCGGCCAGCGCCACCCGCCGCCGAACCGCGCCCACCGACAGCAGCACCACCTCCTCCGGCGCGCCCGCATCTGGCATGACACAAAAGCAAAGAGTCTTCATCGTTCTGGATTTCGATTTGTTGATATCGGGCCAGACCCGCCCGCCGCCGCACGGCGCCCACCGACAGCAGCACCACCTCCATCCGACCGCCGGCATCTGTCAAGATACGAAAAAGATCCTCATTCTGCTGAACTTTGAAGCATTAGCATGGATTTCGAAGCACTGGATTGAAAAGCATCTAACATCCCGGCCAGCCTTGCACGTCGCCGCACCGCGCCCACCAACAGCAGCACCACCTCCTCCCGAGCGCCCGCGTCTGTGAAAAATATGCAATGAGGGCTAGATGATGCCATGAGGGTTGGCATCGCTGGAGGACATCCTGACTCGTGCGCGCCGGAGTCTGTGGTCTCACGCACGTGACGTGCCCATATGGAAAGAAGCAGAATTCCAGTTCGCAGCTCATTTGAACGTGCAGCCTCACAAGCCGAGTGCTGAATGCACCGGCTCTGGCGTGTGAGATTGGGAGACATGTCCTGCAGACTTCATGGTGCAGACTTTCCGGTGGACATCGGTCACAGCCCAGCACTTCCAATCAAGCTGCATCGCCCCGCAAGTGTTTACCAAAGTGACTACTTGCACTCCGTGCCGGACGTCTGCAGGCAGCCATGCGCTAGGTGGCCGAACAAATGCGAACAAGAAACCAGCACAAAACCACCTGAGCCGGAGAAGGAGGTCGCGCCGGCGCGCCGCTCCGGTGGCAGCAGTGGCAGCGCCAGCCGCAGCGAGCCCAGCCGCGCCGCCACGCCGCGCACGACGTACAGGCCCGCCTTGACGGGCGCCGCGCAGAAGCGCAGCACGTTGGGCCCCGGCTGCAGGCTCACAGCCTCCTCGCCGCCTGTGGTGAACTGACTTTGTTACAGTTGGCATGGGTGAAGTACTGAGTAGAGCCCAGAAGCGGGCCCCGGCTGCATGCTCACTGCTGCCTCGCCGCCTGCAACAGGTATGGCAGATGGATCTTGAAACCTCACAGAACCTGCTGGTAACCAAGGGTCTGCAGCACAGTGCCTGGCAGCAGACTCATGGCTGCCTTGCCACTTGCGGCTGGACGCATACGGGTGTTTGATGCATCGTCAGCAGTCCCACGCCTCTCTGAAACAGCATTCATGGTTGTTGGCAGAGCACATTGAGAACATGGCAGAGCAGCTCATGCGCAGGCTGAAGTGGCCGCACCCGCGGGCTGGCAGAGCAGCTCCTCGGTCGGCAGCCACTGCACGCTGATGCGCTCGTTGAAAGACGGCGCCCGATCAGCTGCCGCCGCCGCCGCCGCTGCTGCCCCGGGCGCCGCGGCAAGCGTGTCCGGCAGCGTGTCTGGCGCCGCCTGTGGGTGCGCCACGACACGATAAGCATCATTCATGGCTGTCATGAACGATGCGGCGGAAGGACGGCAAGATGACATAGAGTCTGGCTCAACCACAGTCCAGGATTTGCAAGCGCTGCAGTGACCATGCAGACTGTGGCCTTTGCCAGTAGGCCTCACCTGCGCGGGTACGCTGGCCGCTGTGCCCAGGGACTCGCCCACGACGCTGCCCGTCCTGCTGTGCGTGCCGCTCGCCAGCGCCCTCGGCGATTCGAAGGTCGTGACTGCGGCGAGGAAAAGCCAAATGGCTGAGATCCTGGCCACGTACAGCGACTTGAGAAGTGCAGAGGTCTTCCAAACAGCTTCTGGCATGCACGGATGCTGCAATGTAGATTGACGGAGAAAGCAAGGTCGCACCTGACGTCTCCTGCAGCAGCGTCAGCCGTAGCGCCAAGCTGTGCAGCGACACAGGCTGTGGCAGCATGCTGTGCACCTGCGAGCGGAGGAATGAAAGTGTCTCGTGTGGCGGACGCACATAACGTCTTGACGAAACAAATTGGTGGATAATTGATTGGACACCACCAATTCTTGGTTGTGAAGGTCGGCCATTGTATGGCAGTGTTCCCAGCCCTTCCAGCAGCTGCGCTGATCTGTGTGAATCAACCTCCAGGCTGCAACAAAACACGGCACCAAGACTACAACGGCACGCAACGGCCCACCTGCAGCGCCACCGTTGCCATGTCGCCCACGCACAGCTGCAGTGCCCCAGTGCCTCTGTTGCCGCCCTCGGCATCTTCATCGACGCCCATCGGTGGCGGCCGCCCGCGCGGCAGCGTAATGGGCATGCCGCCGGACGCCGAGTCGCCGTAGAAGCGGCTAAAGCTGCCGGGCAGCGGTGCCGCGTGCAGCATGGCCGATGTGTCCAGCCCCCTCGCCGGGTCCGCCGCCGCGTCTGCCAGAGCAAGATTGTGGCTCATAATTAATGGATGACAATGGCAAACGGCATGCTGCATGGCGGTAGTGTCCATCACTCTCGCCGAGTCCGCCGCCCCGACTGGAAGAGCACAAGCGTGGCTATTATGAGACCTTGTCTGGCTCTATGGCAAGAGTTCAAATGGCGGCGGTGTCCAGCCCCTCGCCGGGTCCGCCGCCGCGCCTGCAAGAGCAACATGCCGAGATTATATCTGTCTAGTACGTCATGGCATGCCCGGCATCGGTGCTGCAGGTGACAGAGTGCAACTGAACAGCCAAGCCCTGGCAAGTCGCATTGACGGACGACTGGCTGGCAAGCTTGCCAAGGGCTGTGCTTCCAACATGGAGCAGTGAAGCGGGGGTCAAGAGAGGGTCTGTATGAGGGCTGCTGTGGTGAGCACAGGCGCATTGCTGTGACAAGCACAGGCCCACCCTGCAGCATGCTGGGCACGGGGGCGCCGGCGTCGCGCTGCGACGCGCGCTCCAGTGCCGCCTGCGTCGCGGCGCGGTCGAAGTCGGCGCCGCCCGCGCCCGGCGGCAGCGACAGCAGCGCCACGTACGTCGCCGGCAGCGCCAGCGAGCTCAGCTCCTGCGAGAAGCGTGGGCCGCTACCTTAAGGAGTTGCAAAGCAAGGTGATGTAATATCTCGACAACAGCGGCACGTACGTCGCCGGCGCCAGCGAGCCCAGCTCCTGAGCACAGGGGTGCACAGGACACACAACTCAGGGTTTGCAAAGCTGCAGGAACTTTGTTTGGTCAGCGCCATGTACGTCACCAGAGGCGCCAGCGAGCTCAGTTCCTATAAGGAGGGGGGTAAAGGGCCCCGAAGTCAAGGAGTTGCAAAGCTGCAGGGAAAGATCCATGATCTCGAGGTCAGTGCTGCGTTGCCGGCAGGCCGGCGAGCTCCTGTCGGGTTTGCTGGCCTCCACTTAGGCAGTTTGAGCGCTGCCCCTGGACAGGCTAGAGGGTTTGGAGGGCGCCATGTGGGCGGAGCAACAACTTGTGCGGCTGTGCCCAGAAAGTCAAACGTGTGGGAACAGCTGTGGCGCAGCTGCATGAGGGACGAAGCGAGAGAAGGATGTTCAGGATTGGGCACCTGCTGGCATGCGGCCAGCTTGAGCAGGACGACGGCTGCGAGCGGCGCCCAACCCTCCTTCAGCAGCAAGCTGGCCTGCGGGGCGCACAATGCACGTGCTCTGTGTATGGAATGGACTGCAACGGGGCCGGTTTCCCACAATGCGGCCATGCACATCAGCAATGCACGTTGAGCGGGCGATGTAGCACCGGACAGCAGCAAGCAAGCAGTCGCAGGTAGTAGGAAGGACGGCTCCACATTACCTCCAACGAACGACAGGTCCACACTTGACAATCGGCAACTTATGAAACGGCGCACCTGGCGCTCGTACAGGGCCGCCGCTGCGGCCAGCTGCCCGCGCGCCGCGAGCGCGTCTGCCACATCGGCGCGCATGGCGGCGGCGCTGCGGTGGCGCCCGCAGCGGCTGTAGCACCGTGCCGCGGCGGCGCTCAGCTCAATGTACAGCTCCTCGTACAGCTCCTGCAGTATAAAAGTCGCAAAATGCTTTTTGCATCAGAACGCCAAAAGTTGTGTCAAGGCAGTTGCAGTTCGTATCAGGACCGCTGTGCTTGGCTGCTGCGCTGGGCTGCATCATTTCAGAGAACTGGTGCAGCAGTTGGTGCAACGCTCGTGGAAGGCGGGTTTCGGCTGCTGTGTGCATTGCAGGGGCTGCGCTGATGCCAGGGATAAATCGTACAGGATCAACAACAGGACAGCTGCCTTCTAGCAAGGAGACCAAAGACCTATGTCAAGGAGCTACGACTCCCTGCCATGGGTTGATGCCCTTAAGTCGGCAGTCGGCAGTTGGGCAAAGATTTCAACACATGCTGAGCCTGGGATTCAGTCAGCTCATTCTGACCCAGCAAGCTGAGATGGGCCATGCTTGATCCAGGCAAGCTACTACAGGTCTTCGCGAAGCCCACAGCCTGTTTGAGGACGCACACGTCAGTTGCAGTCAATGCACGGCCTTGAGTCTGCGTCAGGGTGCTGCCCACTTGTGCTCTCCTGCCAATATGCCCGTGATGGAAGCACCTTGGGGCTAAGTGCAAGCTTGGGGCGCCACTCGGACAGCCACGCCGGCACCGCCTTTGCACCCGGCGGTGGCGCTTCTGCCGCCGCCAGAAGTGCATGGCCTGCCTTGGGCATGGCGTGACGTGCTTCTGACGATACTCTGGGCATCAAGAGGCTACGATCAGGGGGCCTAGGATTAACGGGGCACCTTGGAGCTGAGCGCGAGCTTGAGGCGCCATTCGGACAGCCACGCCGGCACCGCCTTTGCGCCCGGCGGCGCCGCCTCTGGCACGCCGGCGGCAACGCCAGAAGTGCGCCGGTCAAGGCTCGGCCCAAACCCTGGGTCTGAGCCCTGATCCGAGTCCACGCTGCGCGGCGAATCCGATTCCGACGCCGTCTCTACCTGTGTCATTGGGCGCACATTCAGGTCAGCGTGCTGCAAATCAGAGGGGAATTTGCCCGGAAAAAAGCCCTAAATACCGCATATTTTGACTCTTCAGACTCACACAATTGCACCAAATGAACAACTAGAGGCATGTCAAAGGGCTGCTGGCAAATGCCCTATATGTCCATGCGCCAGAGAAAAGACGGCGCACCTCCTGCTCGATGAAGCGGGGGTCGGTGTGCAGCGCCTTTTTGGGCGAGGGCGGCGGCGCTGCCGCCGCTGCAGCCTCCAGCTGCCGGTCGAACGCCGCCTGCATGACAATATCTCAAGGTTGATACTAGGAAACGGACATGTACACCCAGCTGGGTCTGGCCATATACACATACCTCAGAAGCATAGAGCGGTGTCCCAGGGCTGGCAGGCGGCACATGACCGCTATATCAGCGGTGCAGGCTGCCTCAGATACGGACGGCAGTACGGCAGCGGCGCACCTGCGAGGCTTCGGAGCCGCTGACGCTGGTGGAATCGTCGCGTGCGGCGCCGGAATCCTGCGGCGCCACGTCCATGACCACCGGCTGCGGCGCGTCTGCGTCCTCACCCGGGGTGGGGCCTGTGTGCACAGTGCGGATTCCGAGGGCTTGAGAGTCAGGTGCACACGATATGTATGCTGTACTGCAACAGTCTGTGGTAATGTGACTAGCAAATACCAGCAGCAGCGTAAGGGACCAGGACACGCTCGTCAATGGTTCTGCACTGCCCTTGGTGCCATTACCGGAAGGAAGCATGACTTGCAGGAACAGCAGGATGGCAAGTCGAAAACTTTTTGGATTTCGGCAGTGTCTCTCACCCTCTGCCTGCTCGGCCTCCTCGATCTCGGAGGTGGACCGCAGGTCCACGTTTGACGCTGAGTCCTGCGCCGCGTGGTGCGCCTCCGCGCTGTTTGACGTGCCGCGGCTCAGCCTGCTGAGCAGCCGCTGCCCCAGCGGCTGCGTTGGCTGCGCGTCGGCGGCGGCGCCGCTGCCGGTGCCGCCCCGGGCAGCGCCGGCCGCTGCGGCTGCCGAGGCAGCTGCGTCCGCTCCGCCCGGCGCCGCGGCTGTGTCAGCAGGACCGTTCGCTGCAGGAACGGCGGAGGGAAGCAGCACCTCCGGTGGCGGCAGCTGCGCGGTGGGCGGGCTGTGCGGGCTGCCGCCGCCGCCGCCCGCCGGCAGCCGTATCGGCGACAGCCAGCTGAGCGCGGGCTCGTCCTCGCCGAAACGCGACGGGAGCCGCGCCCCGCGGCCCAGCCTGCAAACATCTGGCAGAACGTGACTGCAAGTTGCAGCCGAAGCTGGCAGATGTTGTTCAGATGCCCTTGCCAAAGCGCGACGTCAGCGCCCTTCGGCCCAGCCTGCGGACATGGAACGGGACATAAGGCACGAGGAACAAACAACCCGAGTGAATGTGGCGCCCAAGCACCTGTGCTCACACCTCCTAAGGCATGTCTGACGCAGCATCAGCCCTGCTCATTTCCTGAGGACGCTGCCGAAACGGCGTGAGCAATTCCAATCAAGAATGGCTCGCACCGCATGAGCTCCGCGCGCGCTGCGGCATACAGGTGACCGATGGTGCCCCAGAAGGCGGCGTCGGCGGCGGGCAGGGCATCGCCTGCCTCGCCCGCGCAAGTCGGCGACGGCAGAAGCGCGGCCGCGCCCACGCCTGCCGCCTCGCCCGCGACCTGCACACCCCATACAGAAGATAAAGTGCGTGAGCACAGACTCGTGTTCATGGCGGTTTCAATAAACTTCAGACGTCACAGCAAGGTACGCTCTTCCAAGGACCCTAGTACCCAAGTGTGAGAGCCGTGCCGGCCCCACGCCCTGAACTGTGAACCACAGCAGCACCCACCTCTTCGGCGAACACGCCGAGCTTCCAGTCGACGCTTGGCGGCGCGAGGCCGTCCCGCTCGGCCGCCGGCATGACGCCACTGCCGGCGCTGCCCGCCGGGCTGCCGGCGGCGGCTCCCGCGAGCGACGCATGGCGGCTGTGCCGCGCGTGCGGCGTGGATGGCGAACCCCCGTCAAAGGTGTCCAGGTTGCTGCTGGCCAGCGCCAGCGGCTGCAGTCGCTGCTGCGGGACATAGATGGAACATCGAACAATGGTGACATGCTCGTATTCGCAGAGAGCCAATCAGCGTGTCTAGAAGCCAGCTGCTGGAAGGGTGCTCTGGCTAAAAAATCGTTACCTGCCATTCTGGCAACTGCCATACTAGTCCTGCACAGCCCACTTCCTGCGAAACTCTACCTGAGTCCCAAGACCCCCGTCAATTAAGCAACTGATGTAATATTCCTACACAACCATGTCTATCACTGGAATTCCAGCAACACCATGGAAATCGCAAACTCGCCACGGCGAGGCAAGCATGATGTCACAAGCAGATGATGTAGTCCTCACCCGAGTCTGCAGGTCTGGCTGGTCCTGCGTCGGGCTTAGCATCGCAGCGTCGTCGCGGCTGCCATATGACTCCATCTGGATGTGCATGACCCGCGGCTGATCGCCGTTCTCCTGTGCACATGCCAGGTGTTTGGTGGCTAAGTCAGAGTCTATGCTGTTTCTTCAGCAAGCCCTGGATGGCAATGACACACCGCCAGATGCCCAATGCCTCCTGCACTGCTGCCCTGCAAAGGGACGGCAGGGCAGCAAAGCATAAGGCCAAAATACGCACCCCCGCTTCACTTATCTGGACGGCGCTGCTCTCGTGGTGCAGGCCGTTCGACTGCGTCGAACCCGCCGTCCCAGCCGTGGCTTTGGCTGATGCCTCGGCGTTACCGGCCCGTGCTCGCCTGCACGGCGGCAATGTAATCGGTCTGTTCACGTGTTCAATCCATGAGCTCAGTCTCCTCAACGCTTTTGGCGTGTGACACTGCGCACTGCTGTGACATGGCTATTGTACATGTCGTACAGCAGCAATCAAAATTAAGGACCTGGCCTGCATTGAGCACAGGCCAGGCAGGTGGCGGCTGATATCTTCACTTCTTGTGCCTCGTGGACCCTCATGCACTCATTCGTCAATCGGGATGAGAACAGCGACCGAAGAGGTGTTACTCCAGGCAACTGGCGACCCAACTTTGTCATCCCCCTCAAAATACAATGCGACTCACAGGTGGTGGTGGGGGCGCGAGGCTCTCGGGCCGGGCCAGGCGCCCGCGCGGCCCAAACCCCAAGTACTTCAATCAGCCTTATTCAAATACGATGACATGCGACGATGCTCACTGCTGGTGGTGGTGGGGGCGGGCGGCGCCGGGGCCCGGCCAAGCGCCCGCGCGGCCGGCGACCATGGCGGACGTCGCGTTGGCGAGCGCTGCGCACGCGGAGAAGGCCCAGGCCTCTCGGAACAGCGGCGGCGTGGCGCCCTCCGCCGCCTGTGCCGCCAGGATGTCGGAGAAGGCCTTCACGAAAGCCAGGCCCCGCTCCGCCACCTGTGATGCGAAAGGTGTTTCTGGCACAACGCGTCTGCTCTGTCGCTCATGCTGACAACGTCTGAGGCTGTGTCCAGGCGATGAAATAATAGCGGTCCAGGGCTCCCACTTGCGCCTGCTGACTGACTGTACAGGCTGTTTTGGCAGCAGCGCAGTCAACAGCCAAGTCTGTCAAATTGTCTAAGGCTTCCCACTATGCTTGCAACGTGTGACAGGCACGTTGCCGTCTGACGTGCTGTGGAGAAAGGAATGGGTGGAGTCCGAGCACACCTCCTGCGGGCGGCGCATGCGCAGCAGCACGCGCCCCTGGCAGGCGAACAGGTACTGGCGGAAGGCGAATTCTGTGACGCCGCCGGCCTTGAGCACCGCACGCCGCGTGTCGCGCCACGTCGCCCGCAGCAGCACCGCCGAATCCGCGCCCTCGTGCTGCGCGCCTGCATGAGATAATGTCAATGTGATGAGGAACATGGGGGCTTCCGAAGCGTGGTATGACTCTGCAAGGCGATTATGGATGATGACGCGGCCAATCACACGACAAGCCAAAAACCGTTTGCCTAGGTGTCCGCTGCGACGCATCCAGGAAACCTGTGTACGTCCGCCCTGCCTCGTGCCTGGGAGTTTCCCCGGAGATCACAACCGCCAGCCAAGGGCCCAAGCTGATCAATGACGCCTACTAAGCGCGACCTGCGAGCGCGCCGGTGGCCTCCAGCGCCTCCAGATGCGCCGCCTCCAGCCCAACGAGATCGTGGCGCGATAGCATGGTGCATAATTTTACAGAGCAGCCGTGGCCTGGCCGGCGGACTCACCGAAGTCGTGGCCCGCGAGCGCACCGCCGGCAGCGAGCGCCTCCAAGTATGTGGCCTCCAGCTCGAAGAACTCCCGGAGGGCGTCCTCCGCCAGCCCCGCCGCCTCCAGCATCACGCCCAGGCTGTCCTTCACCAGATACAGCGTGCTGAAGCGCCAGCCCGGCTCCAGCCGGCTCGCCATCAGCCGCCGCACCTGCGGCCAGGGTGCTCAGCTCTCACAACCTGAACATAGCTGTCCTTTATGAGGTACAGCGTTGCTGAAGTGCCAGCCCGGCTCCAGCTGACTCGCCATCAGCCGCCACACCTACGGAAACAGATGTGTCAATACTGACAACCTGCTGCTGAGAGGCCAGCATCACCCGCAGGCTGTCTGGAGCGAGGTACAGCGTGCTGAAGCGCCAGCCCACACCATCGGCTTACCACCCCTCATCAATGTGGCGCAGCGCATTGATCAGGCTGCCAACTACTTTATAGCTGTTCTGTCTACTCCCAGCTTAGAAGCCACGTTCTGCAGCATTGCTGTGACGCCTTGATGTGGCCCAATGGTGGACCACCTAGCGGCCGCTGCAAGGTGACGTACTCAGGAGATGGACGCATGCCGCATCAGCCATGCAGAGACTCTCGTGCTGGGCCGGCCTTCAGGTACAACAACACGCCGCGAGGCACATGGCCCCGTGCTGTGTTGGCGCCATCGAGCCCGGTGCAGCACTGTCAGCAGCATTGCAGCAAAAAGAGTGCACGCCATGCATGGACCAGGATGCAGCACCCTGCTTCCACATTGATCTCTGTCGGGAAAGCGGCCATGCACTGCAGCACAGTGGCCGAAAGTGTGCAAGAATGATGTGTCCGCTGGGCAGTCTACCTCTTGTGCAGGCTCCCATCCGCTATTGCTGTGTCAACGCGCCAAGACTTCCGGTGAGCAGCATACCTCCTCCTCGCCGGCGGCCGTTGCATCTTGAAGCTCGCAAGCTGGTTCTGCTGTTGGTTTTTCGAAGCTGCCTGAAAATTGTGAGCCAAGTGGCCTTTCCGTCTGAACTTCTCACCTCCTCCTCGTAGGCGGCCGCGCGCGTCTCGAAGCTGGCCATGATGCACGCCTTGAGCTGCGCCTCCAGGCCCTCCACCTCCGCGTCAAGCACGGGCGAGCCGGCGGCGCCCGCCGGCAGGTGGATGCGCGAGGTGCGCTCCCGGCCGCCGCCCCGCAGGCTAGCGCCGTACGCCTTGAAGTCGTACCGCAGCGCCTCGATGATCTGCAGGTGAGTGGTGCATTCCTATTGCGACACGTGGAGCACTTCGTGACGGACGGAGGTTGTCGCAATGTACTGTTAAAATCTCGCATCTGGAGTTGAGTGTCGCCGTCCGCCGGCCCCCAGCGTCACGTCGTATGCCTAGTGGTACTGCAGCGCCTCGAAAAGCCAGAAGAGAGATGATTGTTGATGACCTGAGTGCTCTGCCTTTCAGGACATGTGCGCCAGCGGGCTGCTGTTGGCCGGCTGCACCAGAAGCACCCCCCATGTCTCAGCACTAGACAATTATTGAATGGCCCCACTTCTACATTTCAGCTGTTCACCTTGCGGGGCGCGCGCGCCAGCGGATCGCTGTTGGCGGGCCGCACGAGCAGCATGACCCACTCTGCGGCGCCCGACAGCGGGTCTTTTGCGGCGGCGCCCTCCGTGAACGCCCGCAGCTGCCCCTTGAGCACCCGCTTGTACTCCTCGCCATCCTCGCACGCCACCTGAACAGCGAAAGGCTGCGCTGTGAATTCCCTCGACAGCTGGTAAGATTGAAAGCGCTCATCATTAGGGTTGGCAGTAACCGGAAGTGAGGTGAGGTTACGGTTACGGGTTTCCGGTTACTACGGTTACTCACCAAATCCCGCCGGTTACCTCCGCCTTTCGTCCAAAACTCTTCGGAAATGAGCTTCTCTCAGCTTGCTGATCACTTCGTATGGGACAGTTTTTCCATGCGAGGTCATTTGCTAGTTGCAAGTTTTTAGTTGGTCTTCGCCATCGGATCGCACCCAACACCATGTATTGCCTCCTAGAAGCGTGCATGGCACGGCAGAGGGAACAGACCCAGCTAGGATAAGCTCCTATGTCATTCTGGAGCTTTGTGGCGCCTCAGAGCGGCGTGTAAGGCTCCATTCGGCGTGCCGCTCAGGGCGCCCGCCGCTGTTGCCCCTGGCGGGCATCGTCTGACATGAGATTCCACAGGGGTAGAATGGGGAACGACCATGGTAACCGGAAGCAACCGGAAATCCTGGCCCGGTTACGGTTGGTAACCGCGGTTACTTCGGTTGGCGTAACCGAAGTTTCCGGTTACCTGCCAACCCTACTCATCATAATGGTGTGAGTTGGGATGGGTGCAATCTTGGACAGGGCATCGGCGTGGACTTGCGCGTCAGCGGCGGCGGACAGTGGCGCACCACCAGCAGTGTCGCATAGGGGTTGCGGAACCAGGTGACCGGGCTCTGCGAGTATGGCTTGAGCCGCTGCAGCTTCGCGTCGCTCGACAGCAGGTACCTGTGACATTCAAACGATCATGAATGCGGTGCTGTGGATGGCGCACCGGAGCTCGGAATTGCCTGAGCAGGCTTGAAAGAGTATAAGAATGAAACTTGCGGCCAGTGTGCCAGCTGTGCTTTGCAGGGTACGGTGAGCAGCAGCGGTCAGCTAGCAGCGTGGGTGAAGAGGCGACGCACTGCACTGGGAGCTCGTCCACAGCAATCTTCCTGCCGGACTTGTTGGGAAAGGCCAGCTGCTTCAAAGGAAGCCTTGACTTGAGCAGCTGCGCAGCGAGACAAGCACGTGAGCATATGAACCAACACGAAATTGCATCTGCGCACTGCCGCAAGCGCGGTGGATAATGAATTCACGGCAAGCTTGTGCATGTGTATTGCGACCTGCGATCCTGTGATCCAGGATGCAGATGATGAAAGACAGGAACTGAAAGGCTTGCCTCCTGCACAGAGGCCCAAGCTCCGTTGACGTCCTCGACTGATACGACAAATCGGGCTCCCGAGTCTTCTGAGCCGTCTGCCATGGCCATGACTGAACACCCCTACACAGTGACTGCCATTGTCGATGCAAATGCCAAACAAAGCCAGCAAGCAGCAGCAATTGAGTGCATTGTCTCACTGAGTGTCTCCATCATGCTGGAGACAGGTCGCCACCGCTGTACATTGGTTGTCAATATTGGCGATGTTCGAATGAGGCCTCGGCGCGCCACCAGCTCAACAATATATCCACTGGTCTGACTGCAGCAAAGATGTGTGCATGCACTTCAGATGTGTAGATGGCGTGCACACCTGATCGCAGTGCCATGAAAACGCGTTTTCACTGCGTTCGCAAATCAATTATGCTTCTCTATTCTTTGGCAGTCGTCTGTATGTCTGCAAATATGCATATTGCCGTCCGAAGAATGGAAAAGAAAGAAATGTTTCAGTGCCTCGTCTACAAAGCTGTTCGATATTCCTGTGGCAACACAACAAACCATGACCTACAATCCAATCTAGGCAAGACAGCAGACTGTGAATATCCCGTTGCAGCAGCAACGAACACCAGTCGCAAGGTCTCTTGCAGCCACCCATGCAGCCGTGCGCTGCTCCCAGAAGACCAGATCTTCAGCCGTAGCAACGAATGCGGTCACTCGCTCCCTTGCTGGCGTCCTGGCCGCCTTTCTGGAGGTATTGCTGCAAGCAAGACAACAGGAGAGTCAGCATCGACGTCGCATAGCCGTTGGACTGAGTATAGGCACCGTGTTATACTTTGATGCAGAACTGCGGCATGCTGAGGAGGCACGCCTGCAAAGCAAAGGCAAACACGCCATAATGTGCACATCCAGCCGGGGACAAGCAGAGCAACACACCTGGTGATAGGATTCACCCATCCAATAGTCCCCGGCCTCCTTCACCTCTGTCACCACCTTGCTGCCAAACACCCGCTTCCAGGTGTTTTGCTGCAGCTTGTCGTTGACCGCCGCGATGGCCTGCGGAATGGTAAATATGACACTTCCCTCTGGTGACACTTCCCTCGAGTTTCAACACCAACATCAGGCATGCAAGGCAAGCCGGCAGATGTGGCATGAATTATTTAGTCGTAGAAGTGCTTGAATCCTCAAAGAATTACCTTCTCGATGGCTGCCTTCTGCTCCTCATTGTGATAGTAGATGCCACTGCGGTATTGTGACCCGCTGTCGTTGCCCTGCCGGTCCTTCGTGGTGGGGTCCACCCGGTCGAAGAACACCTCCAGCAGCTTGTCGTAGCTCACCTCCTTCGGGTCGTAGTATACCTGAGGTATTGATGCAACTATCTTGCCGTTCCTGTTGGCCATCAACAGCTTCTACTTCTGCCACTCACGAGAGTGGCCTCTGGCTTTCATGTGCTTTGATGTAATGCACGGTAACGGTGCAGCACCACCGTTCGAAAGCGATGTTGCAAGGCACAATGTCTGTCAGGAAGAACCCCACCTGCACGGCCTCGGCGTGGCCAGTCCTCCCGGAGCACACAGCGTTGTAGCTGGGCGACTCGACCTGCCCCTGCGTGTAGCCCACCGACGTCTTCACGACGCCTGGCAGGCGTTGGTACGCCAGCTCCAGGCCCCAGAAGCAGCCGCCGGCAAAGGTGGCAATCTCCAGCCCAGCGGGTGCAAACTTTGGCGCCATCTGCGTCTCCATTTGCGCGCCGAATGCGCACACGATGGACGAATAGCCGAAGGCCTGCAATATTGTGCAGATGAAGTACTTGAGGGGCTGGTCTTGAGATGCAGTGAGCGGTGGCATGATGACACCATGCGGCAAGCGGCTTTCGGGCAAGGTGATGAGCCCAAGTCATATACGCAGGAGAACGTGCACAACTGGTGAGCATGCATAGAAGTCTTAGAGCATTCTGTGTGCGAAAAGCATCACAACGCAAGGACACGTAGCAAGGGCCTGCTGCATCCTTGAGAAGGTGCATACCCGAGTCGCAGGCGTGCTGCGGGCAGAAAGCGGCGCTGCAGTCTTTCGCAAGAAGGTTGACGAAGCGCTGCCGAACGTTCTCAGAGCAGTGCTCACGCGCAGGTTTTGGGAAGGCTGTGCAGCACGGGCAGTGGAGGCCACGCGAACGACTCGGGCACTCGTCGCAAATGCAATTCTGGATGCCATTTGCAAGCAGCAAAGGATACAGACGAATGGAGTGGTGTGTGGTAATGCAAACGTAAATGATGCGAGAACGAGCAGCTGCACATGCACTTTGGCATGTGCAGCTCGATCTTGAAACACACGCCACGTCACGAGATCCTAGTAACGTTAGCAGCGCTGTTCTAGAAACTTGGCTTCAGACCGACAGAAAGCTTGCCACGGAGACACTGCCGCCTCCGCCCGGCTCCAGCAGCCGCCCGGAGGGCCTGTGGCAACAAATATACAGCGGGTCCAGCTGCCTGGCGTGGGCGGCGCCACACGGGCGCCAGCAGCCGCCACCAGTGCACCCAATCACCAACCAGTCTGTGCGCCCGACTCAGCAGGCGGCAGCGGCAGCGCCTGGCGGCTGGGGATCGTCATCAGCTGCAGCAGCCGGCTGCGATCGTGCCCGTGACGGCCGGAGCCGCCGGAGTTGACTCCCGCTGGTCCTTCGACGGGTGGCTGTGATCTGGCTGGTCACAGCCACCCGCCTGGGAGAGGCGAAGCCGAGACTGCTAGCGTAGCATTCGACCTCTAGAGACACCACGGTGCACCAGCGGCTCAGCACGACGGCGGCAGCAGCTTCGATCGGCAGGGCTGCAGCCCATGAATAGTTCGTTTCCGACAGTAGACGCGGCTGTGGCAGGGCATCGCGCGTGCAATTGCGCTCTCTATGAGCACCTAGATGATTCTCTATGTGCTTTGCCTGGCCTTGACGCCATTGGCCATCGCTGATAGCCAGAACACAGCACATCGCCAGACAGCCAAACGCTCCGGACCGCTCTGGCCCTGGGCTATGTTCGGGGACGGCCAGTCCATGCGCGAGCTCGTTCACCAGACAGATCAGGCTGCTGTGATGGACTTCATCGTTGCCTGTTTCGACAGTTTCATTCAGACTGATTAGCTTAGCAGTGAGGGGTTCCAACCCCGTTGCTGGCACCCTTTTAGCCCTTCAGGGCTTGCGACATGGTGTAACATCTATCTCTCTCTTGCAATGGCCCCGACGCACCCAAAAATTCCCCTATCCCCGCGTGTACACTGCTGAGAGTCCAGCTCCCCCGCCCGCCACAACTGCGCGTGACTTGCCGCTCTGGGTGCCGCACCAGCGCGGCTGCGGAAGCTCGGCGCGGCAGCTGACGGTGTGCAGCACGTGGACGTTCAAACGAGTTTCCCCTCTGTCCATGCATTCCAGAGTAGGACCGTCCCCACCAGCAGCGCAACCTCCACGCCGACGCGCCGTGCTATCCGCAGCCGGACGTCACCCTTCTGATCCCGGCTGCCAGCCAGGTCCCGGAAGCGCAGGTCGCCGTGATGGTGCGTCATGGCGTGTACCACCCCCGGAAAGTGTCCCTTGCCGATGACGCCCACTACGGTGTGGCTCCCATTGACCGCCTTGCTGCGGGTGAGACTCCATGCCTGCAGGCAGTACAGACGGCGTGAGCATGAATGACCATGAGCAGGATGGTCTCGGTCACATGCAACGGCGGTCAAGGGCGCAAGGCTCGAGTCTTACCAAGTACACGTCCCGCTCGTGGATGAGCGCCGGCATCACCTCTGGAAAACTGCCGGCAAACTCCGCCAGCATTGCGGAGATTGCTGCGTGCAAGCGGAACAGCAGGTGAGGATAGTGAAAGAGTATTTGGGTGCCTGAGATGCACAATAACCGCCATGTCTGTAAAGGCGCAAGTGCGTTCACAGACCGACCTGTGTCTGACTTCATCTGCTCGACGATAGCCGCGTCAAACTGAGCTGACGGCTGCATCAGGGTGGCCTGCAGCGCACCACAACGAGGCTTGAATGTGCATGATCTTCCCTTTTGACTTGCAGTCATGCACACTGCGTGTAACGACCGAATAAAAGGCCCGCAACTGCCATTGGCACCTGTGCCAGCCCGCCAAGCAGCTGCAGTCGGCGGCGGAAACCCAGGGCCGCCAATGCCCTTTGCAGCGACACTTCGATCGGCCTGTCGCCCAGCACCACCTGCGCCCCCGTGGCGTCTGCCGCTTCCCGAGCTGCACGGAATTCGCGCCCGGTCTCTAGCCCCATCTGCAGTGCACATGAACACAGCAAATTCATCACAGTGTCTGAGCGGCGAATTCGACAAGCTGTTCAGTGCACAGCGGCTGTTCAGTGCACAGCGGCTGCGTCCATATACCAACAGCACAGCAGGCACGCTCCGTGTCAGCCTGCGCGCCTGCGCAGCGGAGCTGGAATAATCAGCGTATCTTTAGCTTGAAGATCTGTTGCCTGTCACCTTGCTGCCGAGGCCCTTGGTCGCGCGCGCAAGCAGCAGCCGCAGCACCAGCGCTGAGCCCCCGCCAAGCTGCAGCATGCGCGACGTCACCTCCAGAAAGCTGCCACCCCTGCAAGGTGGAAGTTACGAGGCATCACACACACATGACCATGTAATGGCAAAGTGAGCCGCTGCTCCACATGTTGCCGCAGGCAAGAATCACTCAAAACGCAAGTGAGGCCGATGTATACGATCCTTTTCTCAAGCTCGTACCCTGCCTGGAACTCTCCGCGTTGCGTTGATCCGCTGGTTGCTTCTGTTTCATACATGATGCCGGCGCGGCTGCGGCAGAGCTCGACAACCACATTTGCCGGCTGGACGGTCTCAATGAGCCGCCGCGCATCCTGCGCCGACTGCTCGCTGAGGTGTGCTGTGCCCAGAATCAACACAACCTCTGGCTCCCGGTACCCATCAGATCGGCGCTCCACATAAAAGGCCGGCCGCTGTATCGCCACCAGGGAGCCTGTGAAGACAGTCACAGCACTTGATCACATGAGAGGTATTCCCTTGCACCCTGTGAGAGAATCCACGCACATGCAACAGGATCCATCCGGATGTGTCTGCATGCAATGCACTAGCGTGCATGCGCAAGAACAGCTGCTCTGCTGACCTTCCTCCACCAGGTCCACCAGCGAGGGGTGGTTCGCCTTCACGTAGTCCAGGGATCCTCTGCAGTCCGCTCTGAAATCGTAGTCAGCTGGCGGAGGGTTCACGCCGGCCGCAGCTCGGACAGCGGCGCGGACGCTGCGGCTGGACTTTGGGTGGGAGCAGTGTCGAAAGGGCTGAAACGCGAAGGAGTTACGAGAAACAGTCAGGCGCATTTGATTGGCTGCGAAGATGCTGCGCAATAGAGAAGTGAGAACACAGACAGCCCATTGCACCTCCTCACGTGCAATCTGCCCTGCTGGCAATCGCTTCAACAGGAATTCACCCTGGCTCATCGGCTTACACACGTCGCTTGCACAAAATGGATCTGTGATATTATGTTGCTTACTTGCTCCACAACGTTTGGCCACGACATTTTAAGGCATCAGGTGTGGCTGCGCGAAAGCAAGCATCCACATGCAAACTGCACCATGAGTGCAACCTGTTTTGGTCTGCCTGACGCTTCTCGTCGATGCAGGTGAAGAATCTTGGAAGCTCACTGAACCGCAACAAAGGCCACCAGGCGCGGATTGAGTGTGCACATCCCGCTGCGGCACGCTCTCCTGCAGCGAGGGCAGTGCCAGTCAACAGAAAGCCCAGCAGTACAGCTGCACCGCAACAGCGTCGGGATCCGATATGTAACAGCCTGCACAGCGCTGCTCGCGACTCAGAGAAGGGTGAGAATGGATACATGGTCTCGTGGGTCAATTTGACGCCAGCAGACTGGCATTTGCCAAGCGCAGACGCCGAGCCCGTTGCATGGTGCCTGCAGGCGCCTCTGGCGAGCCAGGCGAAGATGACGAGCCGGAGGCGGTAGTGCTGCTGATAGCATGCGGCATCGGGCTGGCCACCGGCGGCGGCGTGGTGCTGTTCAATTGGGCAATTCACGGCATCCAGGAGGCGGCATGGGGGCCGGTCCTCCTGTCGCAGGGCGGCGAGTGGGCGCGCAGCATGCCCAAGACCGACCTGTGGCCGCTCATTGTTGCGCCACCCGCCATAGGTCAGCTTTCATTGAAATGTTCTAGGGTTTTTTGTTGAAGATCTTGCCGCGCCGGCATGTCAAGCAGTACTGGTGCCATGCAGCAAGTGGCAGCTTTCGACAATCGAAGGAATTGATGGCCCTATGTGTGTTGCCAGGTAGGATCCGCGCCGGCACAGGTTCTGGGCATCAGTGTAGCAGCACTAAACACATGCAGATTACGCACTACACATTGGATTTATACAGGTGGCGTCATCGTCAGCCTGCTGCAGCTCATATTCGGCGAGTTTGATCCGGCGCCGCAGCCGAAGCCGCGCGGCCCGGTACGCTGGCTCAGCCCGTCGGACGATGCGCTCGGCAGTGCGGCAGCAGCGGCAACGCAGGCGTTCGACCCCGGCAGCCCTACAGACCAGTCTGAACAAGGTTCGTGAAGCTGACCGCTGTGGTGTCAGCACCAACATGGACACTCTGCATGCACCTGGCTCGATCCGGTGCCGTACACGGACGATTCTGATTCTGTTGTCCTCAAGTTCGAACACAATGCATTCGGAACGTAAATCCCTGCGTATACCATTTGGTGCTATCAATGCTGCAGGCAGCAGCCTGATGGTGTCGGAGTGGACGGCGCAGCTGCAGCGCACCAAGGGCGCGCTGCAGCAGCTGCTGCGGCCACTGGTCAAGACCGCCGCCGCGGCGGTCAGCCTGGGCACGGGCGCCAGCCTGGGACCTGAAGGGCCCTCCGTAGAGATCGGCAAGGCCTTCGCTTCGGGCTTTGGCAGCCTGCTGCGCAGCAAGCACCGGCATGTGCTGTCCCTCATGGCGGCGGGCTCCGGCGCGGGTGAGCTTTGCTTTTCACCGCATTGCCGATGGGATTAGGGGAGGCTCATCAATGCATGCAGTTTGACGGTCGGATGATTGTGCAGTCGTCAGATGGTCGACAACGCTGTTGCGGAGCACCGGGCTGTGTTCAGGCGATCGAAGGAGGGGCGCCAAAGGCAGTGCCGGAAGCAAAAGCTGCTGATGGGAACCGCCGGCGGTTGTCGTCGCTGCGGGGGCTCCTTGTGAGTGGAACGGCAACATTCGAGTGTTGTTGCGCGGTGCCGCAGGCGTGGCGGCCGGGTTCAACGCACCAATCAGCGGCGTCTTTTTCGCCGTGGAGACGGTGCTGCGGCGGCAGCCCGAGCCGGACGACGATGGTCCCGACTCCTCTGGCCTGACAATCGCCATGGTACGTTCGGTTTGAATCCACTTGCATGCAACAGCAGCATTTTCATGTATACGAGTGCACTCTGAGCACACGTTGGGGCCCAGATGGTTGCCATGGAACATGAGCTGGCGATGGTGTTCCTGAGAGGCAGGCTGCAAAGCATACGAGACGCTGCAGCAGAGTGCACCACTGTGAACTGGCTTGCAAGTTTGGCGATGCCAAACCTGCAAGATGCTGTCAGCATCCGTTCATCTGCCGAATCATCTGCCAGTTAACCTTCTGCTCTGCTGCAGGCGCTGCTCTGTGCTGGCGGCGGCGGTGTCGCAAGAGGGGCTGTGCTGGGTTCGGCATCTTCATTTCCAGCAACAACGAAACGCCGAAGCATACCCCCACCGCACATTGTTGCAGGTGCTGCTGGCGTCTGTGCTGGCGGCGGTGGTGTCACAGGCGGGGCTGGGCTCTGCGCCGGCTTTCCGCGTGCCCACCTACACTCTGGCGACGCCCTTCGAGCTGCCACTCTTTCTGGTCTTCGGCATCCTCTGCGGCGCCGTCTCCTCAGTGTCTACCTATAGCACGAAGGTGAATATTTTCATTCGCAGTCACATTGCGTGCACCTATCTACCATTCTGTTTGGGTTTGGGCATCCTCTGCGGCGCTGTGTCAGTGTCGGCATACAGCACGAAAGCAAGTGTGCTGATTTGGTGTGGCGTGCATGTGCAGCAGCGCTTGCCATGAGCGTCAACAGAAGCAGCAAATGCCATGGCGCGTGCTGCACTCGTTGATGGCAATTTTGGCCCAGCAGGTCGCTTTCGCCCTTTTACAATAAGGATTTTCCTTACAGGTATCCACGGCAGCGTTCACTGAAGTCAAACGCTTTGGCATCCCGCCGGTGCTGTTGCCGGTGCTTGGCGGCCTGGCGACCGGCTGGCTTGCGGTCCTGTATCCGGAAATTTTGTATCAGGTCAGTGCACGTGATTGCTGTCCTGTGTGCGACTCCTGGCTGCTGCTTTTGAGCTCACGTAGTCCACGACATGGTACAGGCGCCCGTTGCTCATGCTCAGGCTCACGCTCCGGCACCTGTGCTCCTTGATGCAGGGGTTCAACAATGTTAATGCCATCCTGCGTGGCGGCTCCAGCTACGCCACAGCGCTGCTGATCCAGATCTTGCTGGCTAAGATCGTCATCACGGCTATCTGCCGCGGTTCAGGTGAAGTGTAAAATCACACCATCATGCCAGCACCATTGATGGCTGTCCACCAGTGCTGCAGCGCATCACCAATGCAGAGCGTTGGTTGCAAGCTGATGCGCATTGAACTAGATCATTTAAACAATGTTTTGCGTCGCTTTGCAGGGCTGGTTGGCGGGATCTATGCGCCAAGCGTGTTCATGGGTTCGCCTCTAGTCCTGCACATCGAAGGCCCTGTAAATAAGGGTCCCTGTACCCATGTCTTCCTTGATAGTCAGTGTGTCGTGGCCGTTCGTGACTCAAGCCATACTGTGCGACTCTCAGGTGCCACGCTTGGCTCAGCTTTTGGCTGCATCGTGGCCGACATCGCACAGCCTCTGGGTGCCACAGTCGCTGAGCCGCAGGTGCCACAGCAGCCAAGCCCTTGTCGTGCCACACTGCTATCAGAGAGTCGCATGCCCTCACATTTAGAACATGGCAGCGCTGAGAGACGAGACAGTATTGTCCTCTGGCGCAGGTGTATGCCCTGGTGGGAGTGGCGGCAATGCTGGCAGCCAACTGCCGGGTGCCGCTAACCTCGGTGCTGCTGCTGTTTGAGCTGACTCGAGGTGCGCGCTCTTTGACAAGCTGCTGAGGCCCAGGAGCTGGTCGAGAAGAGCATGGCAAACGTGTGGTCTGCCGCAAAAGTTGGATACTCCGGCAAATCTTACTGTTCCTCTGCAGATTACTACATCATCATCCCGTCGCTCATGGCGGTCGGCCTCAGCTACTGGGCGGTGCAGTACTGCCTGCGGGCGATCGCCATTGCCGCATCTTACACCGGCGATGCGTTTGTAGGTGCGCTTGTCATGTAGCGGTCTTTTGTTTGTGTATTTCCTTCTTTCGCCAGCACCCTGCTGCACCTGCCGCACGGCTTGCAGACACTAGCTTCACGAATTGTGCTTCAGGGTGATGATCCCAGGTGATGAGTTCGGAGATGATGGCATCTCAGCTGTGCGTGTGCCTGCCGCAGACGCGCGGGCGGATGAGGGACCCCCCTTTGTGGTGCGCTCGGACATGCCCTTCAGCATCGCCAGCGTCCTGTCCTCGACAGACGACGCAGCGGCAGAGCGGGACGCGGCAGCGGCGGCGACAGAGGGTGCAGAGGGCCGCAGCCCGCCCCGCCCCATCTCGGCGACCTGTGACAGGCAGACACTGCAGGTGCCGCTGGATGTGCCGATAGGTTCTGGGTGCATCTTGGCCGCACAAACCCCGCTTCTGCAGCACGCGCCAGCACAGTGTTGCCCCATGCCCGCATGCAATGGTCGAGCGCATGCAGGCGCGCATGCTGGCAGCAGGACGCACGCGCGAGTGCCCGGGCCCTTGGTTGCAGGGTTCCATGAAGATCGCAGTTGTCAACCGGGAGGCTTGTTGCGAATTTCTACGTTACCTGTCTCATGGGTGCCTCTGCTGCAGGTATCGATATCATCTCTGGAACCTCAGTTCCGAGCCGACTATCCAACGAATTCCAATGGAACCATGCGCACAGGTCATGGACGCGGGGGACCAGGCGGTGCGGTCGATGAGCGTGCAGTGCGCGCTGGAGGACAGCTGCCTGGTCTTCTTCGACGACACGACCATGGCGGAGGCGCTCGCGGCGTTCGACGACACCGGCAAGACCGTCGGCATGGTGCAGGGCGATGCCGGGGAGGTGCAACAGCAAAACTCCTCAATTCCAGAAAAACCGCACATGACGTCGTCGCGTGTCAGATCGCATGTCAAAGATTATTCAAATGTCCATTCGATTGTGCCGACCTTGAGATGGACTCGTTGTGACGCTTCCAATATTTCTGTCCGATTGCTGTTTCATGAATTGACGCTGGCATCGTTACACCCGCAGGCGCTGGGTGTCCTGACGCGCGCATCTGTTGTCCGAGCCCTGGAGGCCTTGGAGAATGGGGATTAATCGTCCTGAGGGACTGTCCCAGCTGCGAATGTGCTGCGAATATACACATGCAAATCCTCACACGCAGCAGGTGTGAGGAGCAATTTTGGGGAGAGTCGCGCTGTATCAGCTGCCGCATTGGTTGGTTGGCCTCGGGAGCAATTTTTGTACCATTGATTCAGACCATGATTAAATTTGCCTCTTGTGGCATCAGCATCAGATACACCCTGCTATTCGCTGACTTTGCTGCAGGACTGTGTGTGCTGCATTCCGGAGTAAACTGTCGCGACAGCAAAATCCCTTGCTCACATCATTATCTTGCTGACACTCCGTTTGATACACTAGTAGAATGGACTGCGCGTCCTCGCAGCCCTGCGCAATGAAAGCCACACTATCACACGTGTGATTGCAGCCTGCGTGATGTGCATGGTGATGGCGGCACGTGAAGTACGGGTTGCTTCCATGCAGTGCCAAGTACCTGCTCTGTTTCGTCACACTCCGCCAGGATCTCGACTCCTCGTTGATCGTGTCACTTCTGCAGATTGATGCCGAGCCGATCTAGGCAGTCGCGCATCTGCTTCACCTGCACCAGCCCATCATGCAGCAGCGACTCACGCATAGTGAGAAATCGCACAGCTGTGGGGAGTGTGCCACTTGCTCTTTGGAATCCTTCAAGCTGGAGTCTCCAGCGCAGCTACTGCAGTGCAGCTGAATTTGTCAATGAGAAGATCCCCGCAGCAGTGACATCATCGACTGCTCGCGATGTGCTGCTGCTCCCCACCTGCTGGATGCAGCTGTCCAGCACGATGTCGCCGCGCGCGAGCGACTTCGAGTAGCAGTCCTGGTACGCCGCGGCCGCCTCGGGGCACGCCAGCTCGGAGTAGCGCTCCAGCAGCCGCACCTGAAACGTCAATTTGAAACCCCATGGCACATTTGCATGCTCAAGGGACAGTCCCATGCATTGTCCACCCAGAGAGGCTCTATCAGTTGAGCTTTCCCAGGGTGTCTCGCAAACGTTTCGCCCGCCCTGCGCTGACAGTCATTGAGCGTGGCCGATTCAGCGCAACATGATGCGCGGAGGGCACACACGGTGCAACGCAGGCAGCCACAAACGCAGCCTGAAGAGGTCCTGAGGTGTCATCGAAGGCGCAAAGGAGGAGAGGCGCAAGACCACCTCAAGCTGCTGGCAGTTGGTGGCGTCCCCGCCATTTGCCTTCACGCATGACTGGTACGCTTTCCGCTCGGAGCGCAGCTTCTTGCGCAGCCGCTCAAGCTGCTCGGGAGGCAGGTGTTTGATGCCGCTGCTGAACGGCCACATTGCACTTCTCTACCCTCCTGTGCAGCGGCCGAGCCGGATGTGGCTCGGCACGGTTGATGTGTTCGGTTCTGCGGACGTCAATGAGAGTGCAAGTGCAGGCCAGTAGGAGATTTTGCTGGATCATGCAACACGGTGTACAGCACAAGTGGATAATGCAGACCGCGCTTTTGGGCGTGCACTCCGGAAGGGGTCCGCAGGACTCTCATCACCTGCTGTGCGTGCTGGCCATGCTGCTGTCCTTGCCTCAAGTCTCGCAATCACTTGTGTTCCGCACTCTTTTCAGAGCTCACCTGACGTGCCAGTCACAACCAAGACACCCTGCCATGGTGGGCATGCATGCAGCGCTCCACAGCAGATGTTGTGGATGCTTTTTAAATTATGCAGTGCCGCCTGTCACTGGGCTTTCTCAGTGAACATGATCTACGGAAGCATTTGCACTATATACAAGTATCGTCTCTGCGGCTGTGCATGGTCTGATATTATGTGCAAGTACTGTGCAGCCACCAAAGCGCGGGCTGTCGCTCGAGGAGAAGCGGACAAAGCTGTTAGAGGTGTTCCACGAGAGCAAGGACGTCTTCGCGCTGAAGGTGATCATCCGTCGAACCTCAACGAACATTCCACTTACGTCGAGCCTGGCGATGGCGAAACTCCTTGTGAGTTTCGCTATGTGAGCCATGCCGAGCGCCGTTCGCGGCTGTACATGCACCGGCATGCTCACTGATGTGGCAGTTGCCTGCAGGACATTGAGAAGCTCGGTTCCAAGAAGGGCATCGTGTCCCAGAGCATCAAGGAGGTGCTGCAGGTGAGTGGCTCGGCTTGTGCACGCATGGAACGCAACCAGCCTGGCGGCACAGCCCTGGCCTGACTTAACCATACTGATCCCCCGCAGAGCCTTGTGGACGACGACATAGTGCACCAGGAGAAGATCGGCATTTCGAACTACTACTGGTGAGCTTGTCGTCGCACCTTTATGTGACTGATAGAAGTCCCACACCACGGCTGGCGAAAGCTGCAGTTGTTGATTCTAGATGACTGACACTACACACCCCACACGCACATGTTCATGGTGTGCAGGTCCTTCCCGGGCGAGGCGGTCGCACAGGCAAGCCCCTGCTGTGCATGTGTGACTATCATTACTCCTGGCTTCACGATTGGCATGTTAGCTGCCAAGCCCTGCCCGGTCACATGCACAGTCCCTGTGCTTGCAGATCGAGCAGAGCATCAAGCGCCTCCAGGATCAAACGGCGCAGCTCGAGCACCAACAAGCTACGCTCGGCCAGCAGATCGAGGAGGAAACCAAAAGGAAACCTGATGCGGTGAGCGTCATTAGGTTGCCATTGGCGTGGTCGTTTGCAGCAGCAAGCTTTGCAGCGGCGGGCGGACCTCAATCAGGAGCGCGTTGTGCCGATGGGCTGGCACCAACAGTAGAGAGCTTGATCGCCAGCTGCTTCACTGCAGCAAATTTCGCATGACCGTGCCCCTTGCCGACAGCATATCCTCCTGTGGTTGCAGGAAGCAATCGCACCAAAGCTGGCGCAAATGAAGGCGCTGGAGCAGAAGCGCTCCCTCGTCAAGAACGGCCTGGCGCAGTATGCAGACAGCGACCCCGAGCGGATCAAGACCCTGCGTGCGTTCTCTTCCTTGACATTTTCCTTGATGTTTCCATATCTGCGCATTCACACCATCTCCTCTTGTCCCAGAAGCAAATGAGGGCATGCACGCCACTCGCCGAAGCTGCGTTGATGGTTGCTCTGTCGGGGCGCTCTTCTGAACAGCGGGAGTGAGCTGTCGCTTTCCTGAAGCGTGGCTGCGTCAGCGCCGGTGGCCGAGAGCCCACTGCGGCTGCTACCATTGGACGCTCTTGGTCGCCACATACTCTCCGTGTCTTATGCAGGGGCGGGCACAGAGACGGCAAAGGACTGGGCAAACACATGGCTGGGTGCGGCGCCCTTACCTTAGTGAAATGTCATTAGCTGACAGGCCTTTTCACATAGCAATTTCAAGCCACCACATACATGTCGAGTGTTTGTCAAGTCCTGCTGACGCATGCTGCTGTGTACCCGCGCAGACAACATCGAGTGCCTGCGGACATTTGTGAAGAAGATGAACGAGGGTCGGGAGGGCGATATTGACAGCTTCTTCGCGGCGGTGCGCATGTGTGTGCACGATTGCGTGTGCATGGGAAGCTGCATCGCGGTGCAGCGGTCTGGACAGTGCATGGACGAGCAGGACCAACAACTGTTCCGCACATGCAGGAGGGCGCGACAGATGCGCTTGATACCCTGGACTGAGATAGGCCCGCTGGCCATAGATGCAAATCGTGTTCACACCAACGTGGGCGTAAGTCAACAGGCGACACAGCAGGGATCAGCTTTTGATTTGATGGTCCGGAGAGTGACACGAGCACACGAGGGTGGATACAGCAGCAGTTCCGGTAGAAGCAGTGTTTTAGAAAGACAGGGGTTTACAGAATTTCAATAGCACGAGGACATGCTGCAGCTCCAAGTCACCCTGGAATGACTAGGAACGAGCTGCAAGAATGGTGCACAATCATGCGAAATCATGCGCGGCGCAGGCACATGGAAAGCCTAAATAGTCGAGTTCACGATGAGACCAGTGCTGGCAACTTGCTGGCGGGACGCTCAAAAGCAATGGTCACGGCGCCTCTAGGGGAGGCCGCCCGGGAAGCCCTGCGGCAGCGCAACAGCCACAGGGTGAGCATGCTTGTTCCACAGGTTCTTGTAGTCCAAAGTTGTTTTCCAAGAGCTCCTCCGAACAGCAGACGCAGGAACCCAAATGCACAACACCCAGAGCAAGGGCAGCGCAAGATGTACCTTCTCCCAGACGTCGGCATCCGTCTTGTAGGGCCCCGTCTCCGGCTTGAGCCACATATCTGCGGGCACGGAGCGCTTCTGGTGGTCCAGCGACGCCAGGGTCTTGTAGTCCTCATCCGACAGCTCCAGCGACGCCGCCGCCAGGTTGGACTGCGGCACATAAGTGTGAGTGAGTTCAAGGTGTTCGGCTCGAGACAACTCCTGGATGACGAGTCACGTATGGGGAGCACAGGATGCTACAGAAGGCACCAGACAGCAAGTCCTTTCATGCTGAAGTGAGCCAACAGTCAGGCAGCCCCTGCTAGCCCACAATTGCCCACACGTGATTCAGTCGCAAGAGCCAAGCCAGGTATGCCACGCCATGTGCACTGCCTGCAACCAGAGGTGTGGGCGGCAGGAACAGCACATTGCTGCGGGAGCAGGGTTTTTGAGTGGGGGACGGCATGCGCTGCCGGTACAAAAGCAGTACCTTGATGTGGTCCTCGCCAGTGGCCTTAGGGATTAGGGAGGTGCCGTGCTTGACGCCCCATGCGATCATGACGTCCACCGGGTGCTTGCCCAGCTTGTCTGCGATCTGCAGCGCATGTCGGTGAGGCTTTGGTGCTCAATGACTTGATATCATTCTTGATGATTGCTGCTTGCTTGCACACACGACTCCGGCCGGGCGATGGCCCCAATCATCCGCAGGCTACAACGCGCTCGGTCAATTCTGCTATTTACTTCGTCAAGTTCGACGCGTGCCAGTTGGGTATCTTGGGCGTACCTTCTTGATGGTTTCGTCGTGCATCGGCGAGGGCTGTCCCTTGGGCACCTCGCTGCCGAGCGGGCTGTAGGCTGTCACGTGGATGCCCTGCGGCATTTGGGATCACCCAGGAGTTGGAACGCATATTAACGGAATATTTCACCAGGGTCGGGCAACATGCATGAGCTGACACAGCAGGCGGGAGTTGCACTGCATCGGATTGATACGCAAAAACCGTGATTTTTTCGGTGATAATTATCACCAAAAAACGCACCAGCGAGTGCATGTTGTCAATCAGCTCCTGGTTCCTCCTGTTGCGAGTCAAGACAGCAAGTGTGAGTACCAACACTGACTTGTGCTTACGAGGACGGAGCCACTTGCGGGCATCGAGCAACCTGCCGTGCGGCGCCACGCGCTGCTGCATCTTGCCTGCAAAGCGACAAGCTGTGCTATATGCTGACAACGGGAACCAGCAACAAAACACAGACCAAATTAGCGAATCGCCAAGCACCATAGGGGCGGACCTCGAGTCGCGAGACAATCCAACCTTATATAAAATTAGATTTGCACTGCCAAACGCGCACCAGTAGGGGTGGACCTCGACTTGGTTGACCGCAGGCTTGATGCGGGTGTGCTCCAGCAGCTCCTTCACCTTCTGGATGCTGTGGTTCGAGATGCCGATGTGCTTCGTGCGGCCGGCGTCCACCTGCGCAAGCCGAGATCATAATTGAACTAGGTTTGGTTTCAGGTTTTGGTGCGAGGTCCAGTATGCGGCAGAGTAAATTCATGCCCTGCGGCATGACCTGCAGGGCACCTATTCGAACCATCGTTCTCCAGAACTGCCTAGGTGCGCTGTTGTGCACAAGCGACAGCGGCAAAGGCGCACCTGCGCCTCCAGCTGCTTCCAGGTGTCCACTGGGGACGGGTCCACCTTTGGGCCCTCGTTCATGGACACGGGCCTGCAAGCACAAGTATCGCGTGATCCTCTTCAAACAGCAAGTGCTCATCTGGCCAGCGCCAGTCAGTTGATTGATTGCATAGGTGAGCAAGATCGATGCATTGAACCACGTGGTCCAGGAAACCCAGCAGGAAAAAGGAGCAGCGCCAGGTAACGGTCGAGGTACTCCAGCTGCTTCTACTGCAACTGAACCATGCTGCTGAACCATTGAAAATCAAAGTCTGAGTGATGTTCCATAGAAGATCAAGGCGCACCAGTGCACCAGGTATAGGTCGAGGTACTCCAGCTGCAGGTCCTTCAGCACCCGCTTCAGGGCCTCCTCTACCTCGCCGTGCTCCTTGTTCCAGAGCTTCGACCTGCACAACACGACAGGCGTGTGGTCAGCATAGACTGCACTATATTTGATACCCGTGATTGACTAAAGCAGCAGCTGTTCTGTCCTGCATGCTGCATCACCACCCACACAGTGAAACCGCAAGCAATGGTTGATGCAATATTTGGAGCCGACGCACGTGATCCAGAGGTCCTCGCGCTTCACCAGGCCGTCCTTGAAGGCCTTGGCAAAGCCCTTGCCGACGTCCGCCTGGTTGTCGTATGCGGTCGCGCAATCTGCATGACGAAACAGTCAGCTGTTTTCGATGTGGACATCAGGTTGACGTCCAACAGGATGGATTACAGACGACCGCAATGACCAGCGGAAGTGGCAAGTGCAGCAGCGGGCGTCCGACCTTATTTGCATCCTCTTGAGATAACAAACGACGTGGCGCGAGCCACTCTGGCGTTGCATGCCAATGATTACACGACAATGGCTGCAATCTCAGTAGTAGCGCATCAAGTGGCTAGAAGTCGTTGCAGTAGGTGGTGCGTACCGATGTGCCGGTAGCCCATCTTGATGGCATTGTACACATTGTCTGCGGTGTCCTTCTTAAGCCTCCATGTGCCGAACTGCAGGTGCACAAACCAGCATTAACGTCAAATTCCCCGACTTCTGGCAATGGAATGCAAGGCGTCTTGCACTCGCGCAGCTTGCGTCTGAATTCAAAGCAACCAGAAGTCATCTCCGTTTGCTGAGATGTCTGTGGGATCGGGCGACCGAACTCTGTAAGAACAAAGTGATTCGCGCACCCCGATGACGGGGACCTGCGCCCCGGTGTGCAGGGAAGCGCGTGGAACGTTCGCCATTCTGTTGGGTAGATTTCTGCGCAGAGTCGATATCACGCCTCGGAGGGCCGCCAGCTCGTTGGTGAGAGCTTGCAGAAATCCTGGTCGAAGATCGGAATGTTGGTCTGCAATCAGTCGTGCTGAGACTTGCAACTGCACCTGATGCCAAGTTTCGTCATGATTGCCTGCAAGGCGATGAAGCTCGGGTGAAGCTGAGATCAAACCCTGTTATGACTCATTTTGCTGGCAGCAGGGGCGATGATGGATACATGCTGCACTGCGGAACTCCAAGCCTCGGGGCGGAACATCGCGGTTGACGTCCCAGTAGCTAGTGCTTTTCGAGAGCATCTGCACAAAAGCATCCTGCTTGCCTGCCTGCCGGTCGTCGCCGTTTGAGAACCGGCTTCTCGGGTCAAACGATGGCTCATCACAGCGATGCGCAAAAAAACGCCATCCGCAGCTGGCTGTGCGACCCAGACTTGGAGCTATATGCCCCGGCAATTTCGCTGGAGTTTTACGAGGTGGAGCAGCTGGCGGTCGTGTCAGCCGACACTTTGCAGCGCTGTTTCAAGATGCCGCACACCACAGCCCTGCGGATGCTGCACTTCGCCACGCAGGACACACATGCGTCAAATCGTACCGTTCACATCGAACCTGTGGGCGAGACGCCTCAGATGTACCAATGGTGCATGGCATACGCATTCCGCAGCTTCCTGAGTGCACACAGTGCACAGAGTGCATCAGCCCAGCGAAATGCCGCCAGAATTGCAGTTGGCGCACCCTGCGACCCATCGCGGCAGCATCCGGCACACGCCTGCGAGAAGTGCAGGCACTCAGTGATCCCGTGCAGGCATCACCGAAGACGGCCGCATCGTCGCATGTCCCAGGTGGGGCGGCGATATCGCCGGGGCGCCGGCAA
>JAABUM010001739.1_pt1 | contig 31303 bp, 28 predicted proteins | sample 5559161 | NCBI WGS metagenome assembly JAABUM01 (sample SAMN10711868, study PRJNA513369) | rock metagenome | isolation source: Antarctica rocks | place: Antarctica: Victoria Land, Siegfried Peak nord
TCCTGCTCCCGAGCCTCAGCGACCATCCGCTTCGCCCGTTCCCGAAGTTCCTCCGGGTACTTCCGTGGTGCTGGCATGAATCCACCTTCCGTGGAATCAGACCGTCCAACAAACCCGGGGCGGTTCAGGCTGTCGCGCAGGGTGCCGGGCACGACGATGGCGTGGAAGCCGGCGAACTGGTCGGACAGGAAGTTCAGGTAGGTCACGCCGCGACCGGGTCCGAAGTAGCGGGGGTTCGGGCCGGCGTTCAGGGTGCGGACGGGCACGACGAAGCGCAGTCCGTCGGCGGAGGCGACCTCCCCGCCGCCCCAGGCTTGGGCGAGCGGGATGTCGCCTTGGGCGTCGACGAACCGGGACGTGGCGGCCGTGATCGTCTCGCCGCGGATGTAGTTCTGATCGACCCAGGACAACCGTGCCCGGCTGAGCGCGGGGTTGCTGGCCTGCACGACCGGTTCGAGACCGATGTTGCAGGCCTCAGCGACCAGCACCGCGCAGATGCTCACGCCGAGGTCCCCGGCGCGGGCCGCGCCCTCGGAGACGTGGGTGAACTCGCCCAGGAACCCGCTCCAGCCGGCTACTTCGAGCAGCACGTCGGGCAGGTCGACTCGCGGCAGCAGGTCGTCGACCGCCGCTCGCAGGGCGAGCAAGCTCGCCGGCTCGTCGAGCTTGTCCAGCGCGGTCAGCACGGGCCGATCATGGCCGTCGACGGTCTCGATCCGCACGGCTTCGTTGTCGGCGAACCGTTCTGCGACGGCGCAGTAGGCGGCGTCGAGGTCTTCGGCGAGCACGGCGAGCTCGCGGCGCGGGTCCAGGTCGTGACCCAGGCTTGTGGCTACCCCGTCGCGGGCGGTGTCCCAGGCCGGGCCGTCCAGCAGCCGCGCTCGTGGATCGGCCCAGCGCTGACTGACGGGGGCGTATATATCGCGGCGGCGCAGGGCTTCGCGAAGCCGTTCCAGGACCAGGAAGGTGTAGGCGGGCCGGTTCAGTACGCCGTCCGGGCCGGTGATGCGGGCTGACCAGGGACCGGTGGCCAGCGTCAGCGGCACTTCGTCCGCGCGCACGACGCGGCGGCCTTCCAAGCTTCGAAGCGCTTGCCATGCGGCGAGCACGTCCACGCCGCCGGGCGCAGCCTCCAGCCGAACAGTGGTCAGCAGCGCTGGCAGGAAACGGCGAACCAGGCTGTAGCGCGACAGCAGCTGTTCGAGATGGGTGTCGACCGCGGGCCGAGTGGTGGCGTCAACGGCCTCGACCGCGGCGGCGAGCTGCTCACGAGACACCGTGCGCCCGATCGCGGCCCACACCGCATCCAGGCCACCTGCGGGTGGATCGAGCAGGACCTTCACCGCGTCACGGAGCTGCACGGCGGCCAGGTCCAGCGTAGGAAGGGTCCGCAGCCGTTCTCTGCTGCCCGCACGGTCGGCGCGGGCCAGGACGCCACCCAGGAGCTGATCGAGCAGGTCCAGCACGTCGTCGCCAGCCGCGGTCTCCAGGTGCCGCGCCGCTGCCAGCAGGGTCGCGGTGCGGCGCTGCCGGTTCATCCGGGCCACGGCCTGCGCCTTGGCCGTTGTGGCGTAGCGGGCCAGCGCCTCCAGCCGGCCAGGAGGCGCGAAGTCCAGATCGAGCTCGCCGACGCCGAGGGCGCGGATCTCCTCCAAGCGGTTTAAGGCGCCGAGCAGCCCGGTAGCGGTGACACTGGTCGGTCCGCGCCGCAGCCGATCCAGTGGCGAGGATCGCTGCCCGGCGGGGACGACGAGCAGGTCCTCCAGCCGGGCGATCTGTGCGGCGTCGGGTGCGGCGGCCAGCGCCTGCCACAGCCGGGTGGCGGCCTGGACGCGGACCGAGGCGACCAGTCGCGCCAACACAGTCGGGCCAGGCAGCAGCACTTTGGCCTCGAGCAGCCGTGCGGTGGCCAGGTCGAACAGCACGCCGGGCCGGTCGCTGGCCAGTCGGGTGCGGGCCTGCAGCCAGCCGACCAGATCCTGCTGCACTGCCGGGTCGGCGAAGTCGCGGTAGCCGTAGACGTGTTGAATTTCCCCGGCGTGCAGCCGGTTCGTTCCCTCGCGGGCGGCGTACCGCTTGAGCACGCCGGGGTCGGCGATGCCCAGCTGCGCGGCCAGATACGCCGCGACCGCCCACGGCACGTCGCTCGGGTCGGGCAGGAACGTGCCGAGAAATCGGACGGTACCGATCTGGACGGCAAACCCGAGACGGTTGTGCTCACCGCGGCGAACGTCAACCAGGTCGCGGTCGGCGGCGTCGAGGTGGAAGTAGCGGTCCAGCTGCGCCTGGGCGGGGTCATCGACGTAGCGGCCGTAGCGGCGCTGTTGTTCGGCGGTGAGGAACCCGACGCTGTCTCGTTGAGTGGCCGTCACCGCGCTCAGCCGGCCTGCTCGGCTCCTGAGCCGGCGCGAAGGTACTGATAGACCGTCTCGCGGCTGATGCCGAACTCCCGAGCCAGCGTTGCCTTCGTGATGCCGTTGGCGGCCCGCTGTCGCAGCTGCCCGATCTGTTCGCCGTTCAGCGCCCGGGCCCGCCCGCGGTAGACGCCACGCTGTCGGGCGAGCGTGATGCCCTCGCGTTGCCGCTCCCGGATCAGTGATCGCTCGAACTCGGCGAACGCCCCCATCACCGATAGAAGCAGCGTCGCCATTGCGGTGTCCTCGCCGGTGAAGGTCAGCTGCTCCTTGACGAACTGCACCCGCACCCCGCGGCCGGTCAGGGTGCGGACCAGGGCGCGCAAGTCGTCGAGGTTGCGGGCCAAGCGGTCCATCGAATGCACCACCACCGTGTCCCCGTCGCGGACGAAGGCGAGCATCGCCTCCAGCTGCGGGCGGGCCGTGCTTCGGCCCGACGCGCTGTCAGTGAACGTCCGGTCCAAAGCGATCCCGTCGAGCTGCCGGGCGACGTTCTGATCCAGGCTGCTCACCCTGGTGTAGCCGACCTGCTGCCCGCTCATCAGCGCCTCCCGACCTTGAAGTGTCAGGTTGGACCCTAAGACCCGCGGCGGCACGTGTCCATCAACCCGCGTTGCGGCCCTAACCTGACGCCCTGACCGCCCTGCCCCTGACGTCAGGTTGAGGTACACCCCACCGGACGAACGCGGTCGGCTGGCTACACCCCGAGATCATTCGAGCCACCCTGTAGTGGCCGCGCGAGTCATCGAACCTCAGCCTGGCGCTGCTTCGATCGTGTCGAGTAGCTCCGCGAGTTGGCGTCGTTGGGCGGCATCGAGGTGACGCAGCGGGGTTGAGGCGGCGACCTCGGCCACGAGGCGGGCGAGGAGCGCTTGTCCCTGGTCGGTGAGGACGAGCACCCGGGCGCGGCCATCGGCAGGGTGCGCGCGGCGGTGCACCAGCCCGTCCTGCTCCAGCTTTGTGCTGACCAGTGAAGCATTCGAGGGGTCGCAGCCAAGCGTGTGGGCGAGTTCGCGGACGGTCGGCGGGGGCGCGTCGGGGTCTAACGCCCAGAGCGCGCCCCCAGCGGATTCGGTGAGTCCGAGTCGGTCCAGCGCTTCGGAGAGGCGCCGGTCGACCGAGCGGGACAATTGGTACCACTGGCGGAGCAGCGCGATGGTGACCTGGTCGGAGTTCATCCCTGAAGTCTAGATACGTATACGACTCCGTGAGTCGCTCATGTAGTATGGCTGTATGACCAGTGAACCGACGATGACGCAGATCGTGTTTGACAAGCCTGGCGGGCCTGAGCAGCTCACGGTGCAGCAGGAGCCGATGCCTGTTCCAGGGCCTGCGCAGGTACTGGTGCGTGTCGAGGCGGCCGGGGTCGCGTTCAACGACATCACGACACGGCAGGGCCGCAGTCCGGGCCGGCTCCCGCGGGTGCTCGGTTTCGACATGGTGGGTGAAGTCGTGGCGTTGGGCGAGCAGGTGACCTCGGTGAGCGTGGGGCAGCGTGTCGCGGCGCTGCTCGGCACGGGCGGGTACTCCGCCTACGTCGCGCTCGACGCTGGACGCGTGATCGGCGTGCGCTCCGATGTCGATGCCGCGGAGGTCGACGCCCTCGTTCTGAACTACGTCACGGCGTGGCAGCTGCTGCACCGCGTAGCCAAGGTGGCAGCCGGGCAGTCGATCCTCGTGATCGGGGCTGCCGGCGGAGTCGGATCGGCGCTGCTCGAGCTGGCCAAGCTCGACGGCATCACGGTCTACGGCACGTCGAGCCCGGCTCGCCGCGAGATTGTGGAGGCCGCTGGCGGCCATTGGCTCGCTGACACTGCCGACGCCTCAACCGAAGTCGACGCTGTGTTCGACCCGGTCGGTGGGCCGTCGTTGAGGGACTCCAGACGGGCGACCCGCGCGGGCGGCGTTGTGGTGTCGTTCGGGTTCAGCTTCACCGTCGCGGCCGGGCACTCGAAGTACGTCGGCCTAGCGCGTACCGCGTGGGCGCTCGTGCGGGCACGGCTAACCCCGGGCCCAGGCGTGCGTCTATACCGCATCGAGGACAGCTACCGCAAACACCCAGACAACTACCGCGAAGACCTGAACCGCTTGGTGGAGCTGCTCGCCGACGGCCTGATCAAGCCGGTAGTGACCAGACTGCCGCTTACCGAGGCCGCCGAAGCGCACCGCCGGCTGGAGGCTCGCGAAGTCGCAGGCAAACTCGTCCTCATACCCGGCGCTGCCGCGTGACGCCGACGCGCGGAACCCGATACGTCGCGATCGGCAGCTCGTTCGCCGCCGGCCCCGGCATCACACCACCCGCCACCGGCCGGCCCGCGAAATCACGGCAATCCCAACGCAACTACCCACACCTCGTGGCCCGACAGTGCGGGCTCGACCTACACGACGTCACCAGCAGCGGAGCCACCGTCAAGGATGTCCTGCACACGTCCCAGTTCGGCCCGCCCCCACAGATCGCCGCCGTCACCGCACGAACCGATCTGATCACCGTCACCATCGGCGGCAACGACATCGGCTACATCCCCAGCCTGATAGCGGCGTGCCTGCCCGACTGGATCTCGAAGGTCCCGGTGCTCGGTCACCGGCTGCGGCGAGCCACCGAGCCCGCCCAGGCCAGCGACCGGCTCACCCGAACGACCAACGGCCTCGGCCAGGTGTTCACAGCTATCCGGGACCAAGCACCCGACGCGCGCATCATCTGTGTGGACTACCTCACCGTGCTCCCCAGGACCTACCGTGACGACCTCCCCTTCAACGAACCCACGCACCACGCACTAAACGGGCTCGCGAACGACCTAATTACCGCCCTGGCCCAGGCCTGCTCCGAGCACGGCGTCGAGCTCGTCGCAGCGTCCGCGCACTCGCTCACGCACCACGCGTGGTCAGACGAACCCTGGACAGCCGGATGGACCGGGGCGCGACCCGGCGCAGACCCCGCGTTCCACCCCAACGCCGACGGGATGACCAGTGTCAGCGATCTGATTGCTGACCGACTCACCACGGCCGGCTGAACTGAAGGGACAGAGCGCAACACCCGCCCGACAAGCCAGATGGAGCGCGCCGCAGGCACATGTTAAGGCTAAACCAACCAGCCCGCCTTAACTTAACGCGCTCAACCAAGCGCCGGTTACGCAGTGTCGGCAGGCCATGAAACGCTCACAACACCCCCGAACTCGATCGTCATGCCAAGTGCTTACCGCACGATCCTGCCTCGTTGCTACTCCAGCCCCTTACTCGCGCGTTCGGCTGCACACCTGCTCCCGGCGCCGGTGTCCTGTTCACCGCACTCGCGGACTCCGGCGGTGCGCGCCTCGGCATGCTGTCATGCCGGCTGCATGCCGACCGGCCGCTGGCGTTTTGTGTACTCCTCGCGGCCGGGCCTGCGTCGGGCTATGCCTGGAAGATGGCGAACTCAACTGTTGACGTGGAGATCACCTGGAATCTGGATCACTACCCGATTCAGGCGGCCCTGGGCATCACCGTGCTGCTCGTCGGCGGCGTGATCGCATTGGCGAGGGACGCCTCTGGCGCGGGATCAAGGGATCCAGGGGGGCGCCCCTGGTCCTCGTCCCCGCTCGGCCGACGGACCCTAGCCGGCCCCGCTGGGCGTCAAGGGGGACGGCAGAAGCACGCTCCGCTTCGCTGCGCGCGCCCTCGGGTTTTCGCACGCGAAATCCTTCCGTCTCAAGCCCCTTGACCCTCCACGGCGCCGGCTCTACCGGGTCCACCGAGCGGGTGACGGGAATCAGGGCTTAGGCAGAATAGGCATGTGCAAAGACAAACCCCCGGCACTACCAGCGCCTCGGCACACGGCCGGCCACAACCCGGCCCTAGACACACGTCAGGCCGGGCGCCCGATGTCCATCGGGAAGTCCCGGCCTGGCTATCCGACTCCCTAGGAGCCGTGTACACCCCATTTAACTACGTTGACCCAAGACAGCCACCGCAACACCGACTATGCCGTGGCCTCAGCACTGCACCCCCAGACTTGTAAGTCACGGGTTCGAGTCCCGTCACTCAACGCCTGCAGCCGTGGGGTCGATGAGGACCGTCCGGTCATACCGCTCGCTCAGGTACGACGCCACGTTTCCTGACCGCGCTCGTTCGAAGCGAGCGTGCGGAGAGCAGCTGCGAGACGCGCTGCGGTGAGACACCGAGGACAGCGCTGATGTCGGCACCTGTGAGCCCGGCTCCCTTGAGGTCGGCGGCGGCCTTGCGCGACAGCCTGGCCGTAGCGGTCTGCGCGGAGGCGAGCTGCCGGATCGCGCCCTTGGCCTCGCGTACCTCGCTCATCAGGTCGCGGGGCAGCTCCAGTACCACGTCGATCTCGATGTGCTGCTCCTCGACGTCCGCGACGAACGCAATGGCCTCGCGCATGAGCACCGGCGCGTCGGCAAGGCGGCGCGTCTGGCTGATCGCGGCAGGGACCTCCTGGCATTGAAGGACCCAGATGCGGGGATCGCGGCCGCGCTCGGCGGTCACCGTGTATCTCATCGCCACCACCCCTTCCCGAGAACCTCGGCGTACTGATCGAAGAACTTGCCCACCGTCACCTCATCAACCTCCGTATGCCGGCCGAGCGTCGACCGCGTGCCGCCGACGACCACGCCGGTATGGTTGCTCAGCTCCACGATCTCGAACTCCAGCCCGCGTTTCTTGGCTTCGGCCTTCAGTTTCTTGAGGACTGCGGTGCGCTTCACAGCATAACGCTAGCCCCCCTAGAGATCAGTACTCAAGGGGGGCTTGACATTACTCGGCCTACCCGCCTTCCAGACCCCCGGCGGAAACCGTCGTCTTCCTCACGGAGGAGCGGACGGCGGCGGCGTCCACTGCGACGGGACAAGCAGGGCTAAGGCCACATATCCCAGAGCCGCTGCAGCGAACAGCGCACCCAGCCGGGTGGCCAGGCGGCGTACCGCCCGCGCCGGCTCGGTCACGGTGTAGAGGTCGCGCCCGAGGGCGAGCGCCACCAAGGACACGGTCAACGGCACCAGGACCGGTACAGCAGTCCGGTCAGCAACGTGGACGGCTGCTCGTCGTTCGCGGCCGTCGACGCGGGGATCGTGGCCCCGTCGTTAAGGGTCAGCAGGTACGCGGCGGTGATCTCGACGACCAGGACGCACTGCAGAACAATGGCCGTCACCCACGCGAGGCGGCGGCCGCGGCGCATCCCGACCGCCGCTAGCAGCAGGAGCACCGCCGGCAGTGCAGCCAGCAGGCTGGTGCCTAGCCCCTGGTGCAGATGAAGCCCCCCCCCAGCGTGCAGGCCGGTGACGACGGGGCCTCGGTGCACAGCTGGGCCACCACATCGGCTCTCGCCCCGCGCATCGGGGCCATCAGGTAGGCGGTGACCGCCAACGGGCCGTTGGCGGCTGGGTTCAGCGCGGCCAGCATGGGGCCCGCCGCGGTGGCGGCCACGATGAGCGCACCGAGCGTGCGCGCCTCCTGCAGAGACCCGACGGCGCCCCCCGCGGCAACGGCCGTGCCGCGCGGGCGTCCTCGGCGGTGCCACCGGCGACCGAGCGCCCACCCGATCAGCGCGGCCGTTACCGTCATCACCGCGACAGCGCCGCCGCTGTAGAGCAGGCCGGTCGTCAGCAACGCCAGGCCACCGACCCGGATCCGCCGCCGCCACAGCGCGGTCAGGCCACCGGTGGCCGCGAACGCCGCCCCGACCACGGCGCACCACGGCCCGCCGTAGTGCAGGCCCGTGACGTAGGCACCGGCCCCGGCCCACAGCATGGAGACCGCAGCCGCTGCGGCCGCCACAGTCAGCAAAGCGCCCACCTGGGTGACGACCAGTGCCGCCGCGTACCAGGCCCGTCCTAGCCGTCGCTCGACCACGATGCCCACTCCCAGCAGCGCCACACTGCTCAGGAGATACCCGCGCAGCCCGGTGGGCCAGAACACGGACGCCAGCAGGGACAGCGGGTGGGTCCACGAATCCGCGACCGAGAACACCACGTTGGCGCGAAGGCCGGCAGACGGCCCGTCAAGGACGCTACGAGTGCTCAACCCAACAGCCACGTCGTGAGCACCAGACCCACCGACACCGGGGACTGCCGGACGGCTCGTGCGGTCGCCCCCGCCACCGTCAACATCGAGCGCGCCACCGCCGGCGAGATGCCCGCCACCCTTACGCCGCGCCGGAATCTTCGATCATCGCCCACCGTCCCTGCTTCCTCGGGCTCGTCGAGCCGACCCCTGACGGTGACGTTCCTGCGCTGAGGAGACGCTGAGCGCTCATAGCGACGTCGTGCGGTGTCCTCAGGGCGCCTTCAGAAGGGTTCTGGCACGGTCCAGAACGCCGGGTCAGCGGGCCATCCATGGGGGACCCCGCCGCTGCCCCGGCGCCAACACGGTGGACGTTCAGCGCTGTTCCGGATGGCTGCGCACCCACCACCCTGTTTTGCCGGAACGCTTGACACGACGCTTGTGTCGGACACGGAGACCCCCGGGGCGTCCGGCTGGGCCGTGGACGCGGGCCGGCTGCGTACCGCGAAGGCTGCGGGAGGCGTGGCATCAGTCGTCGACGAGGGTGAGGTTCAGTCCGCCGACCAAGCTGGCGGTCAGGTTGTACAGGCCCGCGGCCGCGGTCGCGATAGCAGTTACCAGGACCACCGTGGCGACGGCGATGACGATGGACAGCGAGAGCACTTGGCTGAAACCGACGTAGTGCATCAGGTTGAGTTTGCTGCTGGTGCTGCCTAGGGTCTGGTCGATCGCGGCCTGCACGGTGGAGAAGATCCCGGCCGCGGACAGGGCAAGCCACAGGGCAGCGGTCAGGCCCACTTCGGCGAGCCCCCAACCCACCGATAGGAGGAACGACGTCTTCAGCGCCGACCATGGGTTGATACGGGCCGCGGTCAGTCTGGCGCGTCGGGCACGACGCGTGCCGGTCGCGGCCGCCTGAGGCTGCGGCGCCGGGCCTGGGGTTGCCTGGTGCGGCGTCGGTTCTGGGATGGTGTTGCCCGGCTCGGTGCCCACGTCGGCCGGGGGGCTCGGCGTTGCTGGCTGCGCCGCGGTAAGGCGACGGCGACGGGAGGTGCTGGACGCCCGATGCGCGGGGGTCACGCGCAGCCAGTCCCGGGCCGGGGCGTGCTGCCGGTAAGGTCCCACGGGGCTGCGGCGATGCCGTCGGCGGCGGGGCCGGTGAGCTGACCGACGGCCACCAGCCGGTCCAGGACGTGGCGTTGCCGCTCGCGCGCTAGCTGTGGGTGGGTGACCGGATCGTAGGCGCTGGGCGCCTGAGGCAGACCGGCCAGCAGGGTTGCTTGAGCCCAGGACAGCTGGGCGGGTGCGGTGGCGAAGTAGCCGCAGGCGGCGGCGTTCAGCCCGTAGAAACCGTGCCCGAAGTACACCGACGCGGCGTACATCTCCAAGATGTCGGACTTGGGGTAGGCCATGTCGAGCTTGACCCCGAGGACGACCTGTTCGCCCTGGTCGAGCAGCCCGGTGCGCCCGTCGCCGTACAGGCCTTTGGCCAGTTGCTGGTCCAGGGTGCTCCCGCCCTGGTCCTGGCCGGCACCGCCGATCGAGCCGAGCGCAGCCCGCGCCGCCGCGATGCTGTCCAGCCCGTGATGACTGTAGAACCGGCCGTCTTCGGTGGCGATCAAGGCGGCAGCGAACCGAGCCGGGATCGGCCCCCCGTCGTCGACGGTCTCATGGGCCGCGGACCCAGCCTGGACCCGCGCTTCAGCGTCGGCCACCGACGGGGTGATAGCCAACCCGATCCCCGCGGACACCGCTACCACGGCCGCCATGCCCGCGGCAGCGGCCAGGGTTGCCCGCACGAGACGAGAGGCCGGGCCGTGCTGTCGCCGTGAATGCCTGCCGCGGCTGAGGGAAGGGCGGGAGGGGGTGAGCAATGCGGTCACCGTCGGGCGTTGCGGTTCACGATGATGGATCGGCTCCGTCGACGCCGTCGCCGCCGCCCCGGCCGTCAAGGCCAGCATCAGCAACGCGCCGCGGACTGAGTGAGTTTGGTGATAGCCCAGCAAAGACGCGGCCAGGACCAGGGCGGCGGTCGGACTGACGGTCAACCCGGTGGCCGCGCCGACCAGCGCGTCTCTTAGACGGGACTGTCTGACCCGTTGCCATCGGTCCCCGGAGGTGTGGCCGCGCCACTCTACGGAGAGCTCGTCGATCTGCCGGGTCATACGCTGACCCTACAGGCTGTAGGTGTGACACCTATGCGCTGTAGGGTGGCGAGGCTGTAAGGGAGGCAACATGGCGGACAAGCTCACTGGAAAGCCGGGTCGACGGGCCGCGGGCGAGCTGGAGGGAAACATCCTGGCCGCGCTGTGGGCTGCCGGGTCACCGTTGTCGCCGGCCGAGGTGCTAACCGCGGTAGGCGGCGGTCTGGCGTATAACACGGTGCACACCATCCTGACTCGGTTGCTCGACAAGGGATTGGTCGCCCGCGTCGTCACCGGGCACGGCCCGGCCTACCAGCCGACCCGGGACCGGGAAGAGCTGGCCGCGGAGCGGATGCGGACCGCGCTAGGTGCGGTCTCGGACCGAACCGCCGCGTTGCAGCGGTTCGTGACCTCGCTGGACGCCGAGGACGAGGCCACCCTGCGGGCGCTGCTGGGCGGTGGCTCGTGAGGATTTCGGTGTACCTACCGCTGCTCGCGTCGCTGATCCTGTCCCTGGTCGCTCGCCCGCTCGCCCGGCGGCTCAGCCCGCGCACTGCGGCTCCGGCGCTCGTGGTGGCCGCCGGCCTGACGGCGATCGCCTCGACCTGGGCGCTGGCTCTGCTGGCGGCGACCCTGCTTGGCAGTAGCGCCCCGGTGATGGAGCGGGCCGGCGAGCGGGCCGCAGCCGTGGGGGAGCCAGTCCCGGAGGCCATCGCCCTCGGCGCAACACTGGCCTTGGCTATCGGGGCCTACCGCCTCGTGGAGGCCAGGTACCGGGCTCGAACTATCCTGCGAACGTTGCGCGGAATCTGCTCAGAGACGGCCACAGACCTCGTGGTGATCGCCGCGGCCCAGCCCCACGCCGTGGCAGTGCCGGGCCGGCGCTGGGGGCACGGGCACATCGTGGTCACCTCCGGCATGCTCGCGGCCCTGGACCATCGTCAGCGCGAGGTGATGCTGGCCCACGAACGGGCCCACCTGCGTCGCGGGCACCACTGGCAGCAGCTGGTCGTCGACGCGGCCGCGGCCGTCAACCCCCTCCTACGCCCGGTCCGGGCCGCGGCGGCGTTCCTGCTGGAGCGGGACGCCGACGAGTGCGCGGCCGACCGGGTTGGCAGCCGCGAGCTGACGGCCCAATCCCTCACCCGCGCCGCCCTAGTCAGCACCCGCCCTTATACCGGGCCGTTGTCCTTCGAACAGCTGGCGGTCACGGCCCGCGTGGTGGCCCTGCGGCAGGTGCGTGCCCCCGGCCGGCCGCCGGTGGCAGCCGCCGTGGTCCTGCTCGGGCTGGCCACGACGCTGGCCGCGGGCGACGCCACCATCGCCTTCACCCGGCTCGTCGAGCAGCTGCTGCCCGGTGTTTGATACTTCGGCACACTCCCGGCGCGCCTGAGCCCTCGGCTCCTCGCCGGGCCCTACCTTTGGGGTCCTACACGCTGTAGGCGAGTGGTTCCGGGCCTACGGGTGGCCCAGACCATCGTGCCGCGAACTTATGGAGTGGGATCTCGCTGATGGATGCGCTCACCCCGCCGGACCCGGCGATTCGCGCGCTCCGCGCCCCGTGGGTCTGGCTGCGACTGGTCCGAGCGCCGCGCGGGCGGGTGTGGCGGCGCCTAGCCATCCGCAGCCCCATGGACGCTCACGCGGGTGACCCGCGGGTAAGCCCGTTGTGGTGGATCCGCCGACCGGCCGGGCCGTTCTACCTCCTCTTGGGCTGCACGGCCATCCTGCTCACTCTCGGCCTGGTGATGGTGTTGTCCGCGTCCAGCGTCACCTCCGTCACCACCTTCGGGTCGGCCTACGCGGTCGCGCAGAAGCAAGTCATCTGGGCGGCGATCGGGCTTCCCCTGGGGTGGGTGGCCTCACGCCTGCCACAGCGGATCTACCGACGCCTCGCCTACCCGGTCCTGTTCGCGACGCTGCTGCTGCTGGCTCTGGTCCAGGTTCCTGGGCTGGGCCGACAGGTCAACGGCAGCACCAACTGGCTCGTTCTCGGACCGGTCACCTTCCAGCCCTCAGAGCTGGCCAAGCTGGCCCTCGTGCTCTGGGGCGCCGACCTGCTCGCCCGCAAGCACGCTCACCTGGCTGAGTCGCGCCACGTGGTGGTCCCTCTGGTGCCGGTGGGGATCCTGCTGCTCGGGCTTGTCCTGCTCGGCGGCGACCTAGGCACCTCCATCGTGCTGGCCACCATCCTGGGAGCGAGCCTGTTCGTCGCGGGAGCACCCGGCCGGGTCTTCGCCGCCTTCGGGGCGATCATGCTCGCCGGCGTGATAGCCATGATCCGGCTCGAGCCGTACCGCCTCGCCCGGGTCACCGCCCTGTTCAGCCCCGGCGCCGACCCGAGCGGCGCCGGCTACCAAGGCCTGCACGGCAGTTACGCCCTGGCCGGTGGCGGCTGGTGGGGTGTCGGCCTCGGCGCCAGCGCCGAGAAGTGGGGGTTCTTGCCCGAAGCCCACACCGACTTCATCTTCGCCGTGCTCGGCGAGGAGCTCGGCCTGGCTGGCACGCTGGGTGTCCTCGGCCTGTTCGCCTTGCTGACCTACGCCGGCTTCCGGGTCGCCATGGACTCCACGGATCTGTTTACCCGGTTCGCCGCCGCCGCGGCCACCTCATGGCTGACCGTGCAGGCGTTGGTCAACATCGGCGCCGTGATCGGCCTGCTACCCATCACCGGCATCCCGCTACCACTGATCTCCTACGGCGGCTCAGCCCTGGTGCTGGACCTGATCACCCTGGGCATGCTCGTCTCCTTCGCCCGCAGCAACCTGCGCGCGGCCGCACAGACTCAAGAATCCCGCTCGCCTCACCCGCACGCGCAGCCCTCAGCGCGAAGCCGCGAGGCGCCGACGACCTAGCAGACCCCGCACCGCGGGGACTCCCAAGAATGCGCTCACCAGCAGCACCGCCGAAGCAGCCACGAGGTAGCTGCCGACCACGTCCGGCAGATAGTGCACCCCCAGGTACAGCCGGCTCCACCCGACGCCCACCGCGAAGGCCGCGGCAACCGCGCCAACAATGATCCGCCACGCGAGATCGCTTCGTCGCGTCAGCACCCAGACGGCGGCACATACCGTGGCCGCGACCGTGACGTGCCCACTGGGAAAGCTGTGGCCAGTGTCCGCGGCCACCGCCGCCAACGCGGCGGGCGGGCGAGGTTCGCCGATCAACACCTTGACAACCGAGGCCCCCGCAAGAGCGACGCCGAACAGCCCGAGCATCCGCACCGCCATCAGCCGACGGCCAAGCAGGAACAACACCGAGGGGACAAGCACCGCTGCCGCCACCCCAACCGCCGGCTGAGCCATCGTGGTGAGCAACTGCGCGAGCGAGGTCAGCGGGGCCACCCGGCCCGCCGCCATCCCTTCGTCCAGGGCCACATCGGCTGCCGTGACACTCGGCTGTTTCGCGGCGATCCCGAGAACCAGCAACGCCATCACGACGATCAGCCCGAGCACAAGATCCACCCGCCACCGCTGTCCGCGGGCGGGGGCTTCAGTGCTCGAGTCTTGCAGCGTCACGACTTCTCCTCACGCAGGCCTACACAGTGTAGGGTCTCCCCGATGCAGGTCTGGCCTTGGTTTTACGTGTGCTGGGCTGAGTCCTTGCCTGACCAGATCCAGAACCACCGGTCGGGCTCACACTTCCGGCTTGCCTCGCCCGGCCGACGCCCCAGGTGACTGGACCGGCCCGGTGACCTTCCCCGCCAGCCCCACCGACCCTGGGGTCCGGCCGGTGTTGAGCCCGTGGCGTTTCGTCGTCTGGTTCGGGGTGGTCAGTCTCTTCGCGGACATGGTCTACGAGGGCGCCAGGAGCATCATCGGCCCCTACCTGGCGACGTTGGGGGCCTCCGCGCTGGTGGTCGGCGTGGCCGCCGGAGCCGGGGAGTTCATCGGCTACGGACTGCGGGTCGCCTCCGGCTATCTGGTGACCCGCAGCCGTTACTACTGGAACTGGACGATCGTTGGCTACGCGTTGACCGTGCTCAGCGTGCCGCTGATCGGGGTAACCACCGCGTTGGCACCAGCGCTGGTGTTGTACGGGACCGAGCGGCTGGGCAAGGCGGTCCGATCCCCAGCCAAAGACACCCTGCTGTCCCACGCCTCCACGCGCACCGGCAGCGGCACCGCGTTCGGGGTGCACCAGGCGATGGATCAATTCGGGGCCATGGCCGGCCCACTCATCCTGGCCGGCGTGCTGTCCTGGCGGGAGGGTGACTACCGGCTCGCCTTCGGCGTCCTGGTCGTTCCCGGAATCGTGGTCCTAGCCCTGCTGCTGTGGCTGCGGCGCCGGGTCCCCGACCCCGCCTCCTACGAGTCGGCCGAGTCTGACGTGCGCGCCGTGGCTGGGCCCAACACCGAAAACTCAACCGGTCCGACCCGCGCACGACAACCGCTGCCGCCGCTGCTATGGCGGTACGTCGGCGCGGTCGCCGTGCTCTCCTGCGGGGTCGCGTCGTTCCCGTTGCTGGCCTACCACGCGCAAACCCAAGGCCTGCTCACCGAGGCACAGGTCCCGGTGCTGTTCGCGCTGGCGATGCTCGTGGACGGACTCAGCGGCCTGGTCATCGGCCGGGTCTACGACTCTCGCGGCCCGACCGTGCTACTGCTCGTCCCCGTCGCGGCCTCCCTCGCCGCCATCGCCTTCACTCCCACCGCGGTGCTGGTCTGGATCGGGGTCGCGGTCTGGGGGATCGTCAACGGCATCCTGGACTCCACCATCAAAGCGGTCGTCACCCGCATCGTCCCGGCCGGCACGAGAGCGGCCGCATTCGGCTGGCTCGCCCTGGTACGCGGAGTGGGCCTCCTCATAGCCGGCGCCATCCTCGGACTCGCCTACGACCACAGCATCACCCTGGTCATCTGGCTCATCCTCACCGCCAACGCCGTCGCCCTGGGCGGGTTGTGGACCGTCCTACGCCACCCCGACCTACAGTCACGCTGACCAACCTCCCAGCCGCCAAGACCCGGCAAACTCGCTCGCCGCCCTGGTTTCTAGACGTGCGGACGTAGGCGGACGTATAGGAAAGATGCGTCGTCCGTGGGCTGCCGGCATGCCTGACAAGCGTTCAAGATGAGCGGCCAGAACGTAGGTGGGGTGCCGGTCGTGGCTTAGTCGACTGCGGTCGTAGCGCCTGGTCGTCGCGGGGTCCTGGTGACCTGCGGCGTCCTGCACGTCCTGGAGCGGGACGCCGGCGGCCAGCGCCTCGGTGACGAACGTGTGGCGCAACGAGTGGGGCGTCACTTGGTCAGCGGCCGGTATGGCGGCCGTGCGGGCAAGGCGCCGCAGCTGGTCGATCACGGTTCGGTAGGGGAGCCGGCTCGAGAACGTCCGATCGAGAAACAGCGGGCCGTCCTCGGGGGTGCTGGGTGTCGCTGAGGTACGCATCGAGAGCCCGCACGGTCGGCGCCGCTAACGGCTGCGTTGAGGCCGTCCCACCTTTGCGGGTGATGCGCAGCACCCGGTGGCCGCGCTGGTAGGTGTAGTCAGCGACGTCGCCCGCCAAGGCCTCGTCGATGCGCAGACCGTTGTAGGCCAGCAGCGTGAAGAGCGCCGACCACCGTGGCGAGTGTTGCTCGGCGGCCCCCAGCAGCGATGTGAGCTCACCGGGGGAGAGACCGATCGACGTCGTCTCGGCGCCGGCCTTGGGCCGGCGCACCTGGTCGACGGGGGAGTAAGTCAGCACCTCGACCTCGATGCCGTAGCGGTAGAACTTCGACACCGCGGAGAGCCGACGACGGATCGAGGCTTAACCTGACGGTGACCTGTCTACCCAACCATGCAGGCACCGGGCGAACGGACCAGTCGGATCTGCCAAGCGTAACGACCGCGCCTATCTGTGGAGCCCCGTCGGAGTACTCGACACCGGCCTTCACCCATGTGGCCGTATCGATCGACATGAAGACGCCCGCCTGGTCGAACTGTTGGGTCACCTCAGCTTGGAACCGCACTTCGACTGCCCTGCCGACGGGCAAGGGCCTTACCAGTGCATGCTCGGTGTCGTGAACGAATCCGTAGGAAGTGTGTCGCCAGGCATCACTACCTTCCGCCGCGGTGACGACGAGGCTGTCTCCCCGCTCCTCCACAGCGATCGGCGCGTTGGTCCAACGCCCTTCGTTCCACGGGATCCGGACGGCGGAGGCATCACTCGTCACGGGGCTCAGCGTAATAGGGTTCGCACGCCTGGTTTGGCCCACCCTGGTGTCCGACCGCCGCGCTGCGGCACTAACTCAGCCAGGGCTTGTGAAGGTCCACGTCTAGATCCTCCCTTGGCATCGCACAAGCCGACTGCTGGGCGGGGCTTCCCTGTGACGGCCGCATCCGATGACCGATTTGATGCCGGCGTCATGCGGAGGGTTCGCAGGGCAGGATCCCGAGGTTGACAGCGTTGAGCAGGGTCTGGTGGTCGCGCTCGGTTTGATCGGCGTAGGCGCGCGCGAATCTGCAAATGGCGCGGTCGAGGTTCTCGGAGGATCCAGCATACCCAGCAATCATTGAGGCGCCGCTGGTGCGAGCATGGCCTTTGGCCAGCAACCGACCACAGATACCGGCATAGTCGGACAGCGCGGCTGGGTCAAGGGACTCAACGGAGATCGCGCCCTTCATGTTGCGGAACTGGCGGACGTAGTACTGCCTCCCGTCGACAGTCGTCCAGCCAAGTAGCGGGTCGCTGACCGTCTGAAGGGCTTGCTGGTACTCGACAACGCGCTGTCCTTGATGCGCGTGCCAGGCTGACTCGCCGTGGACGTAGGGAGCCACCACCGAGCGTCGCGCCTGCTTCAGCTGCAGGAACACCACGTCATCCGGACTGCTTCCCTCGCAGAGCGCCACGTAGGCACGAAGGCCCACGCTGCCCACGCCGACCACCTTGTGCGCAACGTCGACCAGCGTGTAGCCACTGAGCACTCTTCGCCATTGAGTTGGGAGCGTGGTCAGGTACTCGTCGAGGGCCTGGCCAAGCTGTTCGACCTCGTTGTCGCTCACCCTGGTGACGAGCGGGGGGTCCTCGATGATGCGCCGCCCGGTTCCGTGTTGTTCCGTGAATCGGGGTAGGGCCCGATCGCTGACTCTGGTTCGGGCGCGTCGTGCTGCTCGCTCGATCTCTTTTCGAAGAGACTGGTCGGTCGCGGTCGCTTGAAGCCGATCAAGGTCCAGGCGCTCGAACGCCCTCGTCAGCAACGGCTGCTCGGCGAGCCAACGCACCTGTTTTCGGTATGTTGACACGCAAAGAGCGACTGCGTCCTCACACTGTGTCTCGGTGTCGCCGCTCTGCCGGCCGGCCACCCAAATACTCGCGGCTAGCCGGCGAAGGTCCCACTCCCAGCTCCCCGGGTGGGCTTCGTCGAAGTCGTTGAGGTCGATGACTAGATCGCGTTCGGGAGACGCGTAGAAGCCAAAGTTGCCGAGGTGTGAGTCACCACAGATGACAGGGGTGATGCCGGTTGCCGGCAGGTGGGCGAGATCATCGGCCATCACTATGGCGGTGCCCCGCAGGAACCCGTATGGCGAGGCGGCCATCCGACCGACGCGGACTGGGATCAGCCAGTCAATCCTTCCGGCATGCGAGTTGATGATCTGCTGTACGACGTCCGTCCGGTTGTCAGGCGGAGCCCAGTCCCCCAGCGTCGATCGAGGCACTTGGCCACGCAGGCGCTTGCCAAGGGCGTATCGCTCTGCCCTGGGGGTTGGGCGGCCGCGCAGGGAGGCGTAAGACTGTCCGTCGACCGCCGGAAGCACTGTGTGCGGCCTAGTCAGGCTGGGCTTACTTCCTTCCCGTTGCGGCGCCATCATCTTCCTTGGTCGTTGAGGCTATTAGGACACGTGAGCGGCATGTGCGCCCATGACGTGGGGAGCTCTGGAGGCGCTTGACGGTGGGGTGCTCGATGACTGTCGGTGAAAGGAGTGGCTGGGCTGTCTGTCATGTTGCTGGCCTCATTCCGGCGGCGATCCTGACGGCGGTTACCGCACCCGACCGCTCGGCCTTGGAGTCAGCGTCCATCTCGAGTGCCGAGCCCCGAGCGAGCAGCACACCCACGTGCGGCAGGATGGCGTGGCGGAGCTCGGACACCAGTGTGGCGCGTCTCGCCAGGGATCCGGCCGCGGGATCGCGCCGGGCGTGGACGCAGTGCGTCAGCTACACATCCGGTGAGGGGGCCGGCCCGGCGCATCCCGGCTGGTGCCCTCTCGCGATCAGTGGCCGTGTTGGTGTCCGGGGGGCCGTGGGCCAAATGAGCGTACCTATCGATGACTGGCGTCCTGACTGCCTGTTTGCTGTGTCCGACCACGGGAGACTTGTCGTGCAGCCACCGTTAGGGTTACGAGCGGGTCGAAGAAGGGAGACCTCGTTTGAGCGTCCTGGTGGCCTGCAAGCGGCCGCGTGTCGGCGAAGCTTTCGGTGTCCGGCTCCGGGACGCGCCATCAGAAAAAGGCAGGCGATGACGGCGATTCAGCCGGGGCGGGACCGCATTGACCCGAAGGGCCGGGCGACAGGCCGGGCGACATCGCGGGATGTCGCCGCCCACGCCGGTGTGTCTCAGGCGACTGTCTCCAATGTGATCAACCACCCACAAGCCGTGGCACGCGGGACTCGAGATCGAGTTCGCGCCGCCATGGATGCCTTGGACTTCGTGGTGCACGAGCCGGCGCGATTACTTCGTGCGGGGCACGCCGCGGCGATCGGTTTGTGCGTCCCCGATGTAAGCAACCCGTTTTGGGGGGAGGTTACGCGGGGGGTCGGTGCGGCGGCGACCGAGCATGGCGCGGCGTTGATCGTATGCAGCACAGATGAGTCGGCCGCGAAGGAGGTCGATATGTTGCGGGTGCTTGAGCAACAGCGAGTCGCCGGAATCTTGGTCGCGGCGCTGGAACCGGACCTGGAGGCGCTCGATCGATTGGTTGATCGGGGAACGCCGGTTGCCCTGCTGAACCGTCACGACGGTCGCGGTCGCCTTCCGTTCGCCACCGTAGATGACGTCGAGGGAGGGCGGCTGGTTGGTCATTACCTGTTGTCTCTAGGTCACCGTCGGATTGCAGTGGTCAACGGGCCAGTGGAGATCTCTTGGTGCGCCGACCGTTGGCGCGGCATTTGCCTCGCTGTCGAGGAGGCAGGCTTGGAGCCTGGTGAGGTACTCCACCAGGTCCCGGTGGACGCGCAAAAAGCCTCCGAAGGAGAGCGGGTCGCCTCCTTGGTTCTGAGCCGTTCTGCCGGCGCGACCGCCGTCTTCTGCGTGAACGACCTGCTTGCTCTGGGGGTGCTGCGAGGGCTGGTCCAGCACGGAGTCAACGTGCCGAGGGACATGTCTTTGGTGGGGTACGACGACGATGACTTCACGGAGATGCTGCTTCCGGCTCTGACGACGGTGCGTCAGGAGCCGTACCAGCTGGGTTACTCGGCCGCGGCGCGGCTGATCCAACGTAAGGTCCTCGGCGGTCCTACCGCGGATGGCGCCGATGGAGCAACCTTCGCTCCGCGGTTGGTGGTCCGTGAATCTGCTCGGGCGCCTCGCGGGACGCCGGCAGGACAGGTTGTGCCGATGAAACGGCGCCGGTCACAGTCTTGACAGCCATCTTGACACCCAGGCGATCGGCACCCTAGGTTGCGGGACACCACCTGATACGTATCAGATCCCCACCTTGCAGGAGTTAAGACATGCGTTCGACAGTGCTGTCGGTTGTAGCGGCCTCTACCCTCGCTGTTGCGCTGAGCGCCTGTAGTAGCGGCGCCACGACCTCGAATCCGCCCGCCTCCGGGGGCGCACCTGCTGCGGGAGCGTTTGAGAAGAAGGAGCCCCTGAAGATCGGCTACTCGGCCTACGACATGGCGAATCCCTACTTCCAGGGCTATGCCAAAGGAATCCAGGCCGAGGCCGCTGCCGCGAACGCCACCGTGGTGATCGCGGATCAGAAGGGCTCACAGCAGGCTCAGGTCTCGGGCAGTTCCGACCTCATCAACCAGGGCATCAGCGCTCTGATCGTTTCCCCGGTCGAACCCAACGCTCTGCCCGCGACGATTACCGCAGCGCACGCCGCGAAGATCCCGGTGATCATCGGAGACGTCGGCGCCAAGGGTGACTATGACCTGTTCATCCTCTCCAACAACCTCAAGGGCGGTTCCCTGGCCGCCGACTTCATGGCAGACAAGCTGAAGGCTAAGGGCGGCACGCAGGAGATCGGCATCATTACCTTGCACCCGGGGTCCAACGTCGGCGTCGATCGCGTGAAGGGCTTCAAGGACGAGATCGCTAAGTCCGCGAACATCAAGGTGGTGGCCGAGCTCAACGGTAACGACGCAATCAAGGAGGCCAACGATGCTACGGCCAACATGTTGGCCGCTCACCCCAACATTGCGGGCATCTACGCCGCCAACGACAACGAGGCGCAAGGCGCGATCGCGGCCATCCAGGGCGCCGGCAAGAAGCCCAGCGACTTCGTGATCATCGGCTTCGACGGCAGCCCCGGTGCGATCGAGGCGATCGCCGCCGGCACTCAGACCGCCACGGTCGCCCAGGACCCGTACGCCCAGGGCCGCCTCGCGGTCAAGAGCGCCCTCGCACTGCTCAACGGGCAAGCGCTCCAATTCGACGACGCAGCCACCAAGACCATCACCGTCCCGGTGCAGCTCGTCGATTCGAGCAACCTGGAAAAGTTCAAGGCCGACCGCGCCGCACAGAAGTAGCCGGCCCCATGACAGCTCACACCGCTGAAGCGCCCTCAGCTGCCGGTGCGTCAGCCTCCGGCCTGGTCGCCGCTGAAGGCATTACTAAGCGCTACTCAGGCGTCCACGCCCTGAAGGATGTCTCGCTGACCCTTCTTCCTGGCGAGGTGCACGCGCTCGTCGGGGAAAACGGTGCAGGCAAAAGCACCCTCATCAAGATCTTGGCCGGGCTTGAGGAACCCACCACGGGTACTGTCGCCATCGAAGGGCGACCGGTTCGCTTCGCTGGGCCGCATGACTCTCAGGCCGCCGGAATCAGTGTCATCAGCCAAGAGTTCCGACTCGTGCCCCAGATGACGGTCGCCGAGAATATGTTCCTCGGACATGAGCCGCGACGTTTCGGCCTGGTAGACCGAGCGACCGCCCGACGTATGACACGTGAGCCGTTGCGGGAGCTGGGTTTAGACATTTCCCCGGACCGCCGGGTAGACAGCCTCGCGGTAGCCGATCAGCAACTGGTGGAGATCGCTCGGGCGCTGTCACGGGAGTTCCGGGTGCTCATCATGGACGAGCCCACCGCGGCATTGACCGAAGTCGAGGTCGACAAGCTGCTGACCTTGGTGGAGCGCCTACGCGAGACGGGATGCGCCGTGTTGTACGTCTCGCACCGGCTACCTGAGGTGTTCCGGGTCTCCGACCGCATCTCGGTCTTGCGGGATGGCCAGCTGGTCGCCCAGATGGCCACCACAGACACCACCATCGACCAGCTAGTCACCCACATGCTGGGCCGTGAGCTGGAAGGCGCGACCAGCGACGTGCACCACGACACGCCGCAAGCCGAAGCGACTGACCAGGCACCGGTCCTTCAGGTGGAGGGACTCCGCTGCAAGAACCTGGTCGAGCCGGTCGACGTCCACGTCCGGGGCGGAGAGATCCTGGGAATCGCCGGGCTGGTGGGCTCGGGTCGATCAGAACTGATGCGGGCCCTATTCGGGGTGGTCCCTGCCACGTTCGGCCGCTACGAGGTCGACGGCAAAGCCGTCGCCCTGCGCTCCCCCGCGGAGGCGATCGAACAAGGGGTCTTCATGCTCAGTGAGGACCGTAAGGCGGAAGGGATTCTGCCCCTGTTGTCGGTCCTCGACAACGCGGTCGTGGCTCAACGTAAGTGGGGCCGACTGTGGCTGGACCGCGGTAAAGACCGCAGCGCCTACGGATCACTGCACCAGCGGCTGCGGATCCGATCTGCCAACTCGGCGAACCTCATCACCGCGCTCAGTGGTGGGAACCAGCAGAAGGTGCTGTTCGGACGCGCGCTGCTCTCGGACTGCCGGGTCTTACTGCTCAACGAACCCACCCGCGGCGTCGACGTGGGCGCCAAGGTCGACATCTATCAGCTGGTGCGAGAGCTGGCTGCGGCCGGTGTCGCCGTTGTCGTCAGCTCTTCCGAAGCCGCCGAACTCGTTGCAGTCGCAGACCGATGCCTGACCTTGTACGCGGGACGGGTGTCCGGGTACCTCGAGGGAGAGGCGATCACCGAGCCGGAGATCGTGGCCGCCTCGCTCGGGCGGCCTTCGGCAAGCTCCAGCAGCACTGGAAAGGTCCCGTCATGAGTGTGGCCGTCGCACCCGAGCTCGAGGCCCAGCGGGCCCAAGCCGAGGAGCTTGCCGACCGCGTTGCGCGCAGGTCAGCCGTCATCGACAGAGCCGGTGTCCTCCTGCCCTTCATCGTCATCCTGGTCCTGGCGATCGTGCTAGTACCCGGCTTCCTGTCCAGCGCCAACATCCGCAGCATCCTGGTCAACGCCTCCATCGTGGCGATCGTGGGCTACGGCATGACTTTGGTCATCGCCATCCGCGGCTTAGACCTCTCGGTCGGCGCCGCCGCCGCCGTATCCTCCGTCGTTACCGCCGGCACCATCAACTCTCTTGGTGCACCGGGGGGTGTCGTCGTCGGGCTGATTGTGGGCCTGGTCGTCGGGCTGATCAACGGCGTGCTTGTCGCATACATTCGGATCCCTTCCTTCGTCGCCACCCTGGCCACGATGGGCGTGGCACGAGGTGTCGCCCTGCTGTACACCGGCGGCCAACGCATCACCGTCAGCGATACTGGTTTCCGGCAGCTCGCGACCGGCTCGGTGCTGGGTATCCCCGGCCCCTTCTTGTTTGCTGTCCTACTCTGCGCCTTGACCTTCCTTCTCCTCCAACGAACCGGATTCGGTCGGCACGTCTGTGCGGTCGGCGGCAACCCGTCGGCGGCACGGGAGGCGGGACTGAACGAACGACGGTTGACCATCATCGTCTTCGGGCTCTCCGGCGTGGCCGCCGGAATCGCTGGAGTGCTCATCACCAGCCAGCTGGGAAGCGTCGACGCAACCCCCATTCAAGGCTTGGAACTGCAAGCTATTGCCATCACCGTCCTGGGCGGAACCAGCCTCGCAGGCGGCGCCGGCAACCTCCCGGGAACCTTCATCGGTGCCCTGCTGCTGGCAATGATCAGTGCCTCGCTGAACCTGCGCAACATCCCCGGCTACTACCAGTACCTCGCCCTTGGTCTGCTGCTTCTCCTGGCACTAGGTCTCGACACGGTACGCCAAGGTGTGCGCAACCGACTGCTCGCCGGAGGCTGACATGAGCACCGTGTCCTCACAAAATGACGTCAAGCAAGACCCGCAAGAGGAGCCAGGGAAGGGGCGCGGTGGCCGGCCGGCGCTGGGGCCGCTGGCCGGAAAGTACGCGCTGCAGCTGTTCACCGTCCTGGCCCTAGTCGTGATGTTCCTGCTCGAGCCCAACTTCCGCCAGCTCGGCAACTTGCGCAGTGTTCTGCTCCAGGCCTCCTTCTCCGGCCTGTCGGCGGCCGCGATGACTCTGCTCATCGTGGCCGGAATGTTCGACCTGTCGGTAGCCGGCATCGTGGCACTAGCGGCGGTCATGGTCGCCACGGTCATGCCGCACACCACCGTCGGTCTCGCGGTCGCCGCAGCCCTCCTCCTGGGCGTGTTTCTCGGCCTGCTCAACGGGGTCGTGGTGACGAAGTTCCGCTTCCCGCCGTTCATCGCTACGTTCGGCATGCTGAACCTATACTTGGCCGCGGCGTTTATTTGGACCGCGGGGGCGACCCTGCCCATCGCCGCGGTGGGGTTCCTACCGCTGGCCACCGCCCAGATCCTTGGCCTACCCGTGCTCTTCATCGTCATGGTGGTCGGGGTGCTGGTGTGTCACTTTGTGCTGACGCGCACACGACAGGGACGGAACTTGCGCGCAATCGGCAGCAGCGAGCCGGCCAGCCGGATGGCCGGCTTGCCGGTGGACCGCACCCGCATCATCGCCTTTGGCTTGGTCGGGCTATTCACCGCCATCGCCGGCGTGGGTCTGGCAGCGTTGCTGTCATCGGCGTCGGCCGACATGTCCCTGGGTTTCGAGCTAACCGTCATCGCGGTCGTGGTCGTGGGTGGCACGAGCCTCGAAGGCGGAAGAGGTTCACTGCTAGGCACCTTCACAGCGGCCATCCTGTTCTCGGCGCTGAACAATGCGCTGAACCTGCTCGGAGTCACCTCCTACTGGCAGTACGTCGCCGTCGGAGTGGTCCTGATCCTGGCTCTGGTGGTGGCGGGGCTGCAAAACGGGCGCCTATCGTTCCACCGTTCCTAGGACCGTCGGCCGCGCCGTGAACGTCCTAGGGCAACAACTGACGCGGACCGAGGTCCTCTCCAGAGTCGGGGACGTATCCCAGCTCGGTGGCCCGGTTCCGGCTGTACTGAGCGACGGCATGGCTAACGGCGTGCGCACCATCGACGTCCGCTCGCCAGGAGGCCTCTCGTTCGTCGTCATCGTCGACCGGGGCCTAGACATCGGCAGAGCCGAATACCTGGGCGTGCCCTTGGCTTGGCGCTCCCCCGTCGGCGAGGTGAGTCCGGCATTCGCAGACCAGCACGGACTTGGCTGGTTAGATGCCTTCGGCGGAGGGCTGTTGACCACCTGCGGGCTCAGCACCGTCGGACAACCAAGCCAGGACGCCGGGCAACGGCTGGGCCTACATGGCCGCATCTCGACGACGCCTGCGCACGCGGTGCGGGCCTCAGGAGAGTGGCTCGAGGACGAGTACCAGATCACCATCGAAGGCTGCGTCCGGGAGGCCTCCGCCCTAGGACCGGTCCTGGAGATGCGCCGACGGATCACCACGACCCTCGGGCGGCCCCAGCTGCGCGTGGAAGACGTCGTCACCAACCTCGGAGCCACCGCGACACCACACATGTTCCGGTACCACTGCAACTTCGGCTATCCCCTGATCTGTGAGGACACACGCATAGCACTAGGCGCCGCATCGGTCGAGCCGCGCGACGCACCCTCAGCCGACGCCATCGCCAGGCTGGAAGACGTCTGGCCGCCGTCGCGACCCAGCGCGGAACACGTCTACACCGTCGAGCCGGCCGGTGACAACCACCAGGCTACGGCGACGCTGACAAACCACACGCTGGCCGGCGGCCTCGCGGTGTCCCTGCGCTGGTCCGCAGACACGTTGCCGTGACTTGTGGTGTGGAAGCAACTAAGCCGCGGCTCGTACGTCACCGCCTTGGAACCGTCGAACTGTCACGACGAGGGCCGCGCCGCAGAACGGCGCCGCAGAACGCTCTTCGAGCTTGCACCCGGCGAGCAGCGTCGCTACTGGCTCGACATCACCGTCAACCCAGCAGCCCTGACTGGCCAACGAACTCGGTCACAGACCGTGGAAGGAACCGACGATGGAAGCTAAGACGGATCAAGCTGCCAACCAACGATTGGACGCCGACCGGTTGATTGGGGCGGCGAACGGCGTCCTTCGCCTGGAGCCCGCCTGGGTGGCGCGAGACTGGTTGCCACCCGGGCGCCGTCTCGGGCTGCCTGAGGACGCGTATCACGTTGGGGAGCGTGGTTACATCTGTGAGCGCTGGCTCGGTTCCACCACCCGCGCGGACAACCGCGTCGGCCCCCCAGACGAGGGCCTGAGCTACGTCGTCGACGAGCACGGCACCCGCATGACACTGGCCGACGCGGTCACGTCGGCGCCAGATCTGGTGATGGGTACCGAGTACGCCGCTACGCACACCGGTCTCGGGCGTTTGCCCAAGATCTACGACTTCGGTGCCCGCATTCCCTACCACATCCACCCCCGCCTGCAGCACAGCCGACGGGTGGGTCGCAACCCCAAGGACGAGGCCTACTACTTCCCGCAGGGGGTGGACCTGGGCGCACATCCGGAGACCTTCTTCGGGGTTCACCCGTGGATCGCCAGGGAGAAAGCATACGAGGTACTTCTCCCCTACCTGCAGGACTGGAACTCCGACGAGATCCTGCGGCACGCCCGGGGGTTCGTCAACGTCCCGGGAGAGGGATTTCACCTCCCATCAGGGATCCTGCACGCACCGGGAACGGCCCTCACCATCGAACTCCAGGAAGACTCCGACTGCCTGTCCATGTTCCAGGCCCTCAACGCCGGCAAGATCATCTCCAAGGAGCTGTTGTACAAGGACGTCTCCGCCGAGGACCGCGCCAGGTACGGCGAGCGGTACCTGCTGGCGTGGGTGGACTGGGAAGCCAACGGCGACCCCTACTTCTACGAGAACCATCACCTGTCCCCCCAGCCCATCCTCAGCGAGCCAGGGATCCGTCAGGACTGGATCTACTACGACACAACGAAGTTCACCGGTAAGCGACTGGTATTGGCCCCAGGTGCCCGGCTTGTCACCCACGAACGAGGGGTGTACAGCCTGCTGGTCTGGCAAGGAGAAGGCACCGTGGACGGGCAGGAAGTGGCCGGCGGCCAACCCGGGCGTGACGAGCTGCTCATCGTCCACGACCGCGCCGTGCAGCCGCACGAGTTCGTCAACACCGGGTCAACGGACCTCGAAGTCATCGCGTTCTTCGGTCCGGACATCAACACCGACGTCCCGCGGATCAAGCCGATCGCTAGTTGACCCGGCGTGCAAACCACAAACCATGCAGGACAATCCCAGGTGCCACAGGAGCAGCCGATGGCTAGGTCGACAACAAATCTGCCCCACGACGCGGGCGTCGTCGGGGTCGACCACGGCACTCTCCTGAGACGGGCCGCCGTCGGACGACTGGGAGATGGACAGCAGCTTGGCAGCGGCGTAGTGGCGTACCCACACTCCTTGATCGACCAGGCCCTTCCCGGCGGTAAGCCGCCCCCGCGCCGTCCACAATTAGCTCAGCCCTCGAAGTTGGCTGACGCCAGCGCTGATCGGCCACGACGTCTAAGAATCCAGAGCCCTGCATCCCTGGCGCGCCACCAAGGGCCGACATGACCGTCAACGAAGACGTCCGCGAGACAGTCAACCAACTACGCCGCACCGTCGCTGCGCTGCACAAAGCACTCACGAGATACGAGCTAGTAATCTGGACCGCCGGGAACATCTCCGCCCGAGTGCCGGATCACGACCTTCTTGTCATCAAGCCGTCTGGAGTTTCCTACGACTCCTTGACCGCAGACGCCATGGTCGTCACCGACTTGAACGGCGCACTAGTCGAGGGAGACCACACTCCCTCTTCCGACACGGCAGCTCATGCCTACGTCTATCGCCACATGCCAGCCGTTGGCGGCATGGTCCACACTCATTCAACTTATGCCACTGCCTGGGCTGCCCGCGCCGAACCGATTCCTTGCGTCTTGACCATGGCCGCCGACGAGTTCGGCGGGGACGTGCCGGTCGGTCCGTTCGCGCTCATCGGCGACGACTCGATCGGGCGCGGGATCGTTGACACCCTGCGCGACAGCCGAAGCAAGGCAGTTCTGATGGCCGGACATGGGCCGTTCACCATCGGTAAGAACGCCGCCTCGGCGGTCAAAGCCGCCGTCATGCTCGAAGACATCGCGCGGACGACCCACATTGCTAAACAACTTGGGACGCCGAAGAGGCTTGACCAGCGCGACATCGACAGCCTGTACCACCGCTACCAAAACGTGTACGGCCAGTGACCGCGCGCGCCAAGGCAGGTGCCTAGCGTGGGCGGCGTAACCACGCAACGGATCCAAAGGTGGCCGCCGTCACCCTCAGCCGCCGAATCGTCCAACCGACCACGCGTTGCCATGACCGGATGAATCCGATGAGGAAACGAGGCGCATGATGAGCACAACGGCGACGCGGGCTAGGGAGGCTATTACTGGCGGCCGCACCGCCCTCGGGATCGAGTTGGGATCAACCCGAATCAAGGCAGTGTTGACCGGACCGGACCACGCACCCCTCGCTTTGGGAAGTCACGACTGGGAAAACCAGTTCGTCGACCGGACATGGACCTACTCCACGGATGCAGTCTGGGCGGGAGTTCAACGCTGCTACGCCTCCCTGGTCGGACAGGTGCGGCAGCGGTTCGACGTCGAACTAACCAAGGTGGGCGCCCTCGGCGTATCGGCGATGATGCACGGCTATCTCGCCCTCGACTCCGACGGTGAACTGCTGACGCCGTTTCGGACCTGGCGGAACACCAATACCGGTGAGGCCGCTGAGCGTCTAAGCACTGTCTTCGGACACAACGTCCCGCACCGATGGAGCGTCGCGCACCTCTACCAGGCCATCCTCGACGGCGAGGATCATGTCGGCCACATCAGACACCTGACCACGCTGGCTGGCTACGTTCACTGGCGGCTCACCGGGCAGCGCGTGCTTGGTGTTGGTGACGCCAGCGGCATGTTCCCGATCGACACGGCGATCGGCACCTACAGTAAGCGGATGCTGGCTCAGTTCGATGCACTCGCCGGTGAGAGCGGAGTCGACCTGCAGTTGGGCAGCCTGCTGCCCACCGTTCGGCTCGCAGGGGAGCCCGGCGGAGAGCTCACCGCACCCGGCGCAAGGCTGCTCGACCCAGCTGAACGGCTTGATCCTGGCATCCCGATGTGCCCACCCGAGGGTGACGCCGGGACGGGCATGGTGGCGACAAACTCGGTCGCTCCTCGCACCGGGAACGTCAGTGCCGGCACCAGCATCTTCGCCATGATCGTGCTCGAGCGGGAGTTAAGCCGGATGCACCGCGAACTGGATCTGGTCACCACGCCGGCCGGGGACCCCGTGGCGATGGTGCACTGCAACAACGGCGGGAGTGAACTAAATGCGTGGGTCGGACTCTTCGCGGAGTTCGCCGAGGCAATCGGCGCCGACGTGCACCCCTCTACGGTCTTCGAAACGCTATTCGCCCTAGCGGTGAACGGTGCCCCTGACGGCGGCGGACTGATGTCCTACAACTACCTGTCCGGCGAGCCGATCACCGGCCTGGAGGAAGGGCGTCCATTGTTCCTGCGCTCACCGGACAGTGTCTTCAACCTGTCGAACTTCATGCGCGTGCATCTCTACGCCTCCCTGGCCACCCTCCGGATCGGGATGGACGTTCTGCAGGAGCACGAGGGAGTGCGGCTGGACCGGATGTTTGCGCACGGCGGCCTGTTCAAGACTAAAGGCGTCGCCCAGAGCTTCCTGGCGGCCGCCATCCACACCCCCGTCTCGGTCGGCGAGGTCGCCGGCGAGGGCGGTGCCTGGGGGATCGCAGTCCTCGCTGCCTTCTGCGTTGGCCGCGCACCAGAGGAGAGCCTTGTCGACTTCTTAAGCAGCCAGGTCTTCGCCGACAGCAAACTGGAAACGGCCCAGCCGGACCCACAAGACAAGGCTGGCTTCGATGACTTCATTCGACGCTACGTCGCCGCACTTCCAGTAGAACGGGCGGCGGTAGAGCACAGCTAAAGACACCCACGAATGGGACGGCTACATCATCTTGCAGTCGAATTTCTGGCCAGACAGCTGGGGGCGCCAAGGGGCCGCGGGTGCAACTCCGCGACCGATGCGGTTAGGGCGGGCGCCGAGCGAAGGAGCATGACCGTGCGGTCTTGTAACGCCCGTCCGATGATGGCTCACCGCGCCGGGGTGGTCAGGTGGGTGTGACCCGCCCAGAGCGCGATTACCGCGTGGGGTGGCGTAGCCCACCGCCTCCTCCCTCTCCACATGCGCCGGTTCGGACCCGGCGACCTCGGTGAGAGCCGCGAAACGGGTATGTGGCCAGCCGGCTTCCTCGTGGTACTGAATGGAAGCCTTGTCGGCGGCAGATGTCTCGCCCCCGTGCGGTCGGTAGCCAGACGGTTCTGGGCCTGTCTTCGCGAGCCGGCCCTTCCCGAGTTAGTGGGCCCTGGCGCGGCCGACTGGCCACGATTACCGGGGCGAGGTGGTGGACGAACGGCTGAGGATTAGACAAGGGCCGGCCTGAGGCGTGAGTATCGCGTTCATGGCGAAGCAGACGAACGTGACGGTAACTGATGACTTGGATGGGTCAGCGAACGCGAAGGAGGTCGCCTTCAGCCTCAACGGGCAGTCGTGGACCATCGACCTGAACGCCAAGAACCGGGCCGCTTTGGAGAAGGCGCTCAAGCCGTACATCGCCAAGGCCACCAAACAGGGCCGCCGTCGTTCGGTCTCCTCGTCGAGGAAGACCACCGGACCGGCAGCCCGAACGGATCTTGCGGCGGTGCGGGACTGGGCGAAGAGCAACGGTCACCAAGTCAGCGACCGAGGCCGGATCAGTGCCACCGTGCAGCAGGCTTACGACGCCGCGCACTAGCGATTGCTGGTCGTTAGCCCGCCACGGGATCACGGCCAATGCCCAGCTTTGCCGGACAAGGATGTGAATCTTCCCACCGGGATAACCGTCGGCCGCGCAGAACCGTCCGCTCTAGCCGCGGGTCGCACGGGTTGATGACAGGAGCTTCCGGACCGGACGCGATGGCTGAGTGAAGCGTCTGTCGCCTGATGCTGAAGTCCTCGACGTCGGGACCGGCGGGGTGCGAGCGGATGATCGAACCCTGACCGCCCACGGAAAGAGCGCGTCTTCCTCGCTCGCCGTGCCACCGACTGACCGAGAGTCCGCACCGTCCGAGCCCGGGGGCGGCACCAGGCGGCCGCACGCTCACGCCGCTCCCCTGTGCCCCAGGGCCCCGGAAGAGTCGAGTGTTAGCAGGTCAGCAGGCATGTGAGGGCTCGTTCGGGATCGCGAGCGTGGTGCCGTGGTGCTTTTGCGATGTTGGTCCAGCCGGCCAGGCGCAGCAGGCTGATCGCAGTGTTGCGCAGG
>JAABUM010001740.1_pt1 | contig 31298 bp, 55 predicted proteins | sample 5559161 | NCBI WGS metagenome assembly JAABUM01 (sample SAMN10711868, study PRJNA513369) | rock metagenome | isolation source: Antarctica rocks | place: Antarctica: Victoria Land, Siegfried Peak nord
GAGCTTTGACCTGACTGCAACTGAACTGTGGCGGATGAGCACAGCCAGAGGGAGTCCTTCAGCAGGACAGCGCCAAACCTCTGGGGCTTTCGAAACTTCACCTCGTCGAAGGACAGCAGGTCGTCGCCCGAGTCGGTGATGTTGGACAAGCCCCACTGGCAGTAGTGGTAGTCCTTCGGGCTGTAGTAGTCCACCGACGGCGCCAGCGTGTTCGCGTCCGCCGCCCTGCGCACACAGATGTCCTAGGCGTGAGCGTGGGCCTCTGGGGACCATCTCGCCTGGTGAGTAGCAGGAGTACACGAGCTGAGAACCAAATGCCAGATGCCCTGCTGGCTATGCCAGCGCTGTTCCGGCACGTTAGCGGTGCCTGTTATAAAGACAATCATGTTGCCTGCGTGGTGCAACTTTTAGGAAACAGAAGAATATTGAAACGCACTCGCACACATCGTAGCGCTCTGCACGCCAGCGATTGCTCTCGAAGGTGCGGGGCTCCCCCCGGAACATGCTGGGGATGCGGTTGAATATCTGCCGCACCATAGAGTCGCCCCAGAACACCACGTTCATGTCTGCCAGGCAGCCGAGCACCTGCAGCGTAATATGAGAGGTCGTTGAAAGACACAGTGCAGCTGGGCGTGCTCGGTCTGGACTGCTGCCATGCGGCGAGGCGCCATGCGAGCCTTGCCTGCTTGTCCAATCACAGCTCGATCCGTGGGACAGGCGCCGCTCAAATGCAGCCAGGCGTCCACTAGCGAGGGCAGGCATGTGCTGTCACATCGTTTGAGCCCACCTGACGGCGGGTATAATGGTGATAGCGGCACCCCATGCTCTTGTTCTCCTTGAAGTCCACCGCGTGGCCGATCTGCAGACAGAATGTCCGAAGCCAGCGGTCAGCTCTCCGAGCAGTACTGTGCCCAGCTGTCAGCCCAGCGCGGCAACACACCCTCTGCGCTGCAGCCTCCACTGCCAGCACAAGGATGCAGAGCTTGACATGACCCTAAACCCTATCAGGACCAGAGGCAGGTCGAGTGGTGAGTATTTGTGACATGCACAAAGTGCCCACCTCCTTGGAGGGCTTCCAGGTGCCCGAGATTCCGTCGCCGGAGCAGCAGACGCGCTTGTCGGAGCAGGACGGGGGCTCCTCGCCGGTCTCGCGCCAGAAAAGCGGTGTCTTGCAGCCGCCAGCCGGCGCGCGCTTTGAGAAGTATAGCCCTGCATAGGACAGATGCGAGCCCTTCGATCAGGGTCCTGCAGATCGAGCGACTCCAATCGCCGCATGCTGCTGCGACATCACTGCCGCGCGTTACAGGACTGCAATGGATGCAGCCGTCTGCAACAATCTCTTGCAGAGTCAAGCCAAGCCGAGGCTGATAAGTGCTGCTGGATGTGGCTACTGGACTGAGCCCAGGCTGGCTGGGTTGCTGTCAGGCGGCAGAGGGTAGTGGCGGTTTAGGGTTTAAACCCTAAACCCTAAACCCACCGGCGCTGGGCAGGGGGCAGGGCGCCATGGCCTGCTCCTCGTCAAAGGTGCACTCGTGGTTGATTTCTGGATTGTGGTCTGCCGGGACGTCACACTTTGGGTACTGCAGCGGCTTTACCTGCATGTGCATGATCAAGACTGGCGTGCTGTGGGGAACCCTTGGGGACTCCACCAAGAGTGGCGGTCTCGTTCTGCAGGTGGCAGCTGCGCCGGCGCCTGTGCAGCTGGGCAGCTGCACGATGCACTGCGCTTGACAAGCAGCTGGGCAGGGAAGGGAGCATCGGGCGACACCTTGCCAGGTATCCGGTGTCAGCGACCGACGACGCCGGCGGCAGCAGCGGCGGCGACTCCGATGCAACACCGCAGGCTGCAGCCGACTCCAGCGGCGGTGAGGCAGCCGGCAAACACGCGGCAGCCCCCGCCGCGGCGGCGACTCCATCAGAGGACACTGCGGACAGCCGGGCCAAGCAGTCGACAGCCCATGCTGATGCCAAGCAGCAGCCGGAAGACGCTGCGGAGCCGCAGCAGGCGCCGCACCAGGCGCAGCAAGCCGAGCAAGAGACAGTATCAGCGGCCGACGCAGATGATGCTGCTCTTGATACTGCCAGCCCTGGCGACGGCCAGCCCAAGGCGCCGTCTGGCGGTGACGAGGACAAGCACAGCCGGGAGCCGGCAGTCGACGACGGCGCCGGCCAGTCACCTGCCTCGGCTCATGGGGAAGTGGCAGCGGCACCTGCTGCAGCTCCTCACTCCAACAAAGGCGATGGCATAAAGTCGGAGCCGGCTGACGCCAAGGCCAGCCCTTCGCGGGCAGGCGACGACAGCAGCAGCAGCCAGGCCGACGAGCAGGCGGCAGCTGCACAGGCCGGTGGCGGCGATGGCGACAAGCCTGACACAGGCAAGCGCGGCAGCCAGCGCCAGGGCGGCGACGAAAGTCGCAGCCATGCGCCCGCCAGCGATCTCAGCGCGGGCAGCGGCAGCATGGAAGCCGCACCCAAGGCCAAGCGGAAGCGCCCGGCTGTCCGATCCAAGCACAGCGACGGCGCGGCACAGCAGCAGGAAGACGTGTCGGCAAACGACTACGAGATCGCGGATTTCGCAGCGACCGAGGCCGGGGGCAGCGAGCCGGTACAGCCGCCCTCCAGCGGCAGAGGCAAGCGCGGGCAGCGGCAGCCAGCTGAGGGCGGCGGCGGCAGCGGCAAGGCGGCCACTGTAGATCCGGACGCCATCGGCTCTGATGGCGGGGTGGCGGTGGCGGCAAACCAAAAGGCTGAGTCGAAGCAGCCAGAAGCGAAGGAGACCAGCAACGCGGCTGGCAGCGGCGGGAAAGCCAGCGGCAGCAGGAAGCCGGGCGCTAAAGCGGCAGCAGGTGCTGACGGCGCATCGGGACATGCGTGTCCAGCAGCGCCTGCTGCGCCACCGGAACCGTCTTCGGCAGCTGCGGCGGATCCGGCAGCTTCGAGGCTTCTGGCACCGCATCTGGCAGCTGCGCTGCCGGGTTGTGCTTGATCCTCGGCCGGCTGCGGATCCAGGACGTCGCCGAGCCGCCCCCCGGCATCGCCTGCAAGTGAAGCGGCAGATCGATCAGTCCTCCAAGGCCGAGCAACGCAAGCCCAGGCAACGCCAGAACTTGGTCCATGCCAGGTCTTGATGCGCAAAGTGGAGTGCGCAAGCCAGGATGGACCAGGTCCGCCGCCGACAGCAAGGGCGGCGCGGGTGGCGGCGTCAAAAAGCGCAACGGCGGAGGCAACAAGCCATCCAAGAAGAAAGCCAAGCCGGAGCAAGGGGCCGGCATCGGCAGCGTCGATGACAAGGCAAAGCAGCGTGAGGCAGCGCAGCTGCGCCACAATAAAGAGAGGGAGACACTAGCGACTGAAGCGGTGAGCCGATTCGCTCACTCTGCAACTGTGGTCCTCATACATCGGTTCACTGGTGATATGCAACATGTGCTACGTTTGCCGATCCAGCGCGCGAACCTGGGGTTGTGGGGTGCAGCCACATGCGCCACTGCGAAGCGTGAAGTTCTGCACCCACCAGCTGCTAGATGTGCTCCAAGAGCACTGCAACCCTTCTCTGATGCACATGTTGTGATGCTCTGCGCAGGTGGACGAGGCCACCGAGGCGGCGTGCCTGGGCTTTGCGCCGGCCGGCTGCGCCTTGGCCTCAGCACGATCTGGCATAACATCCATCAACATCCCGGCCTGCTTCGGACATTCAACTCGGTATCAAACTTCATGTGCGCGCCACAGGCTTTGAGGCGTTCAGCTCAGTCGTGTATGAGGTCGATGTGTACTTCCTCAAGTCACTGGATGTGGAGGCGTTCGCGGTGCCGCCAGGCATATTGTATGCCAACTACAAGCTCGTCAGCCAGCTCGTGATGGCCAATGTGCGCTGCCTGCTGCGTTCTGATGAGTCCATGCATGCAGGCAAAATTCTGCCTGCATTATACTGCACCATGGGCACCGTTCTCGTTTCTTCAGGTCGCTGGTCGGTCTCACGTGACTGGACTGCTGTCTCGCACAGTGGCGATTTCGCCGCCACTGGTGCCACCACTCTCGTGCCACCAGCGCTGATGTGAACCAGCCAATGTGACGTGATGCTGTCTGCAGGCTAGCATCAGCGCGCACATCATGCCGGAGGAGCAGCACTTTCTGGTGTCGCCGGCGCAGCGCGCGACCGAGGATGTGATTACAGTCGCTGACAGCACGCGGCTCTCCGTAGTGTCCCTCTCCAGCATCCAGGTGCTGAAATGTCATGGCTAACAACACTATTCCCCCGCCATTGTTGCCCTGATAGCAGTTTGAGAGCCCGACTCTACACGTCCAAGGAAACGGTATGCACTGAGCCTGAAGGAAGCACCGCACATGGCTGCAAGGTGATTGCGGCAGACTCTGAGATGAGATGCCCTGCTTTATTTCATGCTCTTCCTTGCTTTGTGGGTTGGTTCAGCGGCTTCGGTCTTCTCAGGCCGCAGGCTTGCTGAGGCTGATCGTCAATCATGCATGCGTGCAGCTGTCAGGCGAAGGGCTGCTGCCATTCACCACCGACAAACAAACAGCATTTGGATATGCGGTCTTCACCGCGCTCGGCAACCTGACATCGCTGTTCACTGTCAATGTGTCCGACTACACTGTCGGGTCGTCCACTCGTCAGAACAGGTAAGGAGTGATCACATCTTCAATTACTGGTAAATTTTCATCTGAAACGGATGGAACCATCAGAAGAAACTCAAAGGATTGTCATTGTGCGCTGCATTGTATCTCGAGTCACACTGTTGATGGTTGAACAAGTTTGCACCCGCCTGCAGGAAGCTGGCTCAGAGTGCTGTGCCGTCAGTGACTGTGAACGTTTGGACAGAGAGCAGCGATGCACACTTCCTGCCATCCTCATTCTGGCACAAGGTCATGAGCAGCCGCGCTCTTGAGTCCGCTGGGCCTTTGAAGTTGACGGCCAAGTTTTTGAACGCCACCACATCGCTGGTGAGCTGTTCACAGTGCTGTACTTTGCTGCGCCATGTCGATGCTGGACATAACCTGCCGTCAGCGCGGCTGTGGTGATGCGACTGACCGAATGTCGCGCGCGCTGATATTGCAGCTGAGTTACAATAGAACCATGGTGGCGACAGTTCTGGATCCGGTACCAGCAGCAGCCAGCACGTCCGGGTACGTGCCATACCATTGTGTGGGCTGCCATTTAACAAACGCAACTATGCCATCTTTGTGTGACATCGTGAGACCAGGCCCAGGCCCACATCAGCATGTCAGCTGACACTGAACCACACGGCTGGTCTCTATTTATGAACAAGCGCTTGCCCGTGCAGCAGCGGCTCCAGCGGCTTGTCGGCTGGCGCGATCGCGGGAACCGTGATCGGTTGTGTGACTGTCGCGGCGCTCGCTGCCAGTGGGTTCCTTGGGAATGCATTTGATACAGTGGTAATTACTGCCTGCCTGCCTGCTATGCTGTCGAGCCTGTTGAGTTTTCCAGACATTTCAGCGGCAGAGAATACTGTGTTTCGCATTTTGTGTTGAACGAAATCAGTCTCCTTGTCATCGATGATGATGAGTCGCCGTTCCTCTGCTCTTCAGGTGAAGGTGGCGGTGCCGCCAAACCCGGAAGGACGCTATGACTGCAAGTTCACAGGCCGCAAGCCGCACAACACGATCTCCCGTGAGTGTCTGCCCCACGGCAGCGTTTCTCTTGGGACCTGCGGATTCGAAGCCCACGTTCCTGCTTGTGTGCTGCGCAGCAAAGCCCCGCTTGCTATCATCATGCACATCATGTGCAGTCTCAGCGTGCGCTCATCAGCATCTCTTACTCATCACCTCCTCCGCCTGTGCCTAGGCCCCTCTGCCAGCAGCCGGGTGTCGGCGGTACCTTTCTCTCCCATCGCCGCCGCTTCGCCTCCCGTTCGTGCAGTGGGCACCAATTTCATGCTGGGCAGTGGAGTCGTCTACCCATCGGGCACATCCTGGTACGCTGAGGAGATGTATGATCTGCAAGCTAAAGAATGAAAGTCAGGCTGCATGGTGAATGGCGAACAGTATTCATAGTTTTGCTGTCTTGATCTCATCTCGTCATCAATTCGGGGCTCTTATCGTGCGTTGTGGCCTGCTTGCGCACGATGATGCACCTGGCCACCTGCCGGCTGCCTGCGCACACGACAGCCTTCATGGGGACTCGTGCTGCGGAATATACAGCGAGCCTGACGCACTGCATTGGCCTGGTTCGCGCCAGGTACAACATCATGATGATTGAGATGTTCACGCCGGCAGATATTGAGGCCATGCTGGCTGTGCACTGGGCCAATGGCGTGCGGGTGCGCCTTTTCTCCGCCAAAGTACCTGCCTGTAACACCTGGGCGGTCTGTACCTGCACTGGCTGCCTGGTCAATTGGATGACACACATATCGATTTCAGACTCGGCACAACTGTAGTCTGTGCCCCCTGCAGCTGCTGCGCTGCTGGGGCCACATCGATGGCTACGGCACGCGGCAGCCAGTGAAGCACCCTATCCAGCCGTCGCTTGGCATCTTTAACGAGACGGCGCTGCAGCGGTACGACTTCGTGCTGGATGCACTGTCGAGGGTGAGGCCTCTGACCTGTCCCAGCTGTGGTGTATCGGTGAGCGGCAGGTTTTGCTACTGCTTTGGAGTATTTTTGCAGCCGCTTGTCATGCTGGACGACGCGCTGTTGATGAGGGTGCGGCGCCCGGCATGACACTTTGGCATGAATGACCTTGTCATGTACCAGCCTGGGTTATTTGTTGCACAGACGAGCATGCATCAATTGTGAGGCGTGTATTTCGAGTTCCAGCTGAACATCCGATTTCAGAATGTTACGGGGTGTTTAGGTATTTGATGTTGAGTGTCATGTGGCGCCCATGACATAGCCGTGCCTGCGCGCAGGTCGGCATCCGTATCACGCTCTCTCTCACGAACTACCTTCATAACCTAGGGGGGATCCAGTGGTATGTGTGCTCAGCAAAAGCCCTGACCTGCACCCGCCGGTGAAGCCTTGACCATGTGCCAATCCGTCGTTGTTTGCGCCGCATGACACTGCTGCTCGAAGTCGGAACAACTTCTTGGCATGCCTGTCATCATTTACCGTCGTCTTATCTTGTGCAGGTATGTGAACAACACCATCGCGGATGGGGCTGCGCAGGAGCTGTTCTACTATGATCCCCGCCCCAGGGCCGCCTACAAGCGATGGGTGTGACTGGGCATCCTGCAGCTGCGACAACCCTGATCACGAGCCCATATGAACACCTGGGCACCTGCTGCTGTGCACGAAGAATCAGTTTCAAGTGCTTTCAATGTGCTGCATGCAGCTGGCCACCATCACGCAGCGCGTCAATACCGTCAATGGCCGCCGTTACTCTGAAGACCCCGCCATCTTCGCCTGGGAGCTGTGTAACGAATGCCAGTGCGTGTTGCTGGCTGAGTCGATTCTACCAATCTGTGTTCTGACGACAAAAGACACAGAGGTAGGGTGATGCTGTGAGGGAATGTCTGCGTACCGCAAACATCTTATTGTGATATTCCTGCGCAGCACGAGCGACAATTGGGAGCTGGCGCGACGCAAACAACCAGGAGACATACTCTACAAATGGCAGGTAGATACATCGCGTCTTTCCCAGCATCTCTTGAAGCCCATGTCCCAATCATATACAAGGTCTGTTTTGCTTGCTGTTTGCACATGAAACATTACAGGTACACTGCTGCCCACGTTCCGAGTTGTCGTTTGTATGGCAGGTGGAGATGTCGCAGTACTTGAAGCTGACGCTGGGAGTGAAACAGATGGTCACTAATGGCAACGAAGGCTACCGAGCTAAAGGCGTGTACGACTCTGCCGCCAGAATCGATTACCCATATACCAACTGGATGAACAGCGGCCTGAAAGGTGCGCTTAACGCATGGCATACGTCTGCACACGAGGCGCACAGGACATCTGCATCGTGTTGCCATATGGCCAGGCCTTGCGGCAGATGATTGCATTTCGTCACAACCGCTCGTCCCTCGTGAACTGTCGTGCGCTGCCACTACATGCTTTCTGCTGAGACATGCCATGATGACGCACGCAGGAGAGGACTTCAACAGAAACCGTGCGTCTGCACATGTGTGCAGTAAATGCAGGCAGTAATGAACGCATTGACACTGAATTCTGGAGTGACTGGTAGAATCATTTTTTGCTGCCCGCTGCGGCTCACTAGGTTTGATGCTGGTAACGCAGTGTACATCAAGACCCTCGATTACGCCACCATACACGTATACCGTAAGCCTGCCCCACTGTCTCTTCGTGTGTTGAGGGGCAGCTTGTCAATTCAGTATGTTGCTGTGAGCAACACATTATCCTGCGGCAAGCAATTCTGGGGTGTGGGTTCGAGACTGGAGTCTTCAGTGTTCCGTTATGTCGAAAACTTGACCAAAATTGGGTGTCCCTTTTTGCAGCGAGCAACTTTGGAGTGCCGCGCACATCCATCGCGTGGGTGAACGAAAATTACATAGGTGAGCCTCTCCTGGTTTGGTCCGGTTGATAATGCAGGGTCTCACCCTCATCTTGATATACTGTCAGAACATCAGCATAGGCACCATGGTGCGCTGTCCTGCAGGCGACCGAGCGGGTCTGGCGCGGTCAGCAGGTGCGGCGTCCAATCGTCCACATCGCCTCAGAGAACGGCCGTGCTAACTGTTGTCACTCCTTGCTGCGCCTTCAGACGTGCCAGGCCAGCTGCGCTCCCGTCTTCTCAGAGCCTTCTGTGAGGTTCTGACGACAAATCCAAACTCCCTGTAATCCTGCAGACAAGCCGCTCATCATGGAAGAGTATGGCACAGAGCGCTCATACATCCACCCGCGTGACACCCTCTTCAGCAGGTCAGCTTGATCACATCGGAATGCCTTTCAGCCACATCCTCAGCATTGCTTCTGCAGTCGAGACATTCTTCTGCCTTGAATCCGGTGCCTTCATCTGCTGCCAGACAGCACGTTTTTACGCCCCTCTCCCTTATTGCCCCAGGCGGCTTGTTGCGCCGCGTGCACCTGAACTGGTTGAACCTACGCCTGCGACCTTTCCTGTACCTGCTTGCAAGTTTTCCCGCACGTGCACGTGCACCTGCACCTGCGCCTGCACCTGCAAGATAGCTTGTCCGATTTCAGCGGCGTTTCTTCTCGCGCAGCATGCTGTCAGCGGCGGCGGCCTACCGGCTGTCAGGGACGCAGGTGTGGGAGGTGTTTCCGCGGCAAGGTGCAGATGTTCTCTACGACTTCGACTACTCTCAAGCCGGCGGACCGACTGTGATCGAGGAGCTGGCATACCGCCTGGCACAGGCGCGCCATAAATATGCGCGGTGCACGCGCACTCGGCACTGCAGACCGCATTTGCTGCCCGCTATAATGCTGCACAGCCTGCTGTTGAATGCATTTATTCGCTCTCCCAGAAGAGCATGCCAAAGGTGATGTCGACTTCTCATCACGGAGGTTATGTGCGGGCAATCCGCCAGAATGTAGCTGGGAAGAAGTCTTCATACTATGATAGGATGCAGGTCGCTTGCAGCAGTCTCAGCGGCAGGACGCATCACAGAAGGACTCGCCTCACAGAACGACATGGCGATTTGAAACGGACGCGTGTGCTGCTGTGCAGGCTCACGGCGCTGCAGCGCCATACACCTACGCCTGTCCATGCACAGACAAGTCGCCAAGTCCTGCAATACCGTGCCCGCAGCTGGTAAAACCTTCCGTGCCTATAACATACACATTGCAGTTTTAATCTCCAGGGGGCAAGCGGCATTGCCTGAATGCTGCAAGCTGTGTGGAAACATGGCATCTGTCAGCATGATCCCGTCAAGAGACATCAGGAATTCAGGCCTTCGTCAGCAGTGCCGCCGAAATCACATGGGTCAGTAGATATTCCATGGATCCATTATGTCACGCTCTACAGGTCGCCATCAACAGCACCAAGTGCTGTGACACTGCGTGGCTGGCGGGCAATCTGTGCCAGACCAGCTGCAACCGCTGTGGGTGAGCTCATTGTTTTCTTTTGTATTTGCAACGTGTGGTCTGCAACAGTCTTACCCGCGACAGACCTGTCCACCAGCACATGCTAGAATGCTGGCAAAGCGGAACAGGTGAGCAGAAGCTGCACACACTCATGACGCTTCATGTGCAACCATTACGGAATCAAAGCAGTGAATTCCAAACGTTTCAGTCTCTGCGTCAGGCGCCATCAGTAGCAGGAATTTCCATCCATCCCCCTGTCACGACCCGCAGGTGCGCGGGCGGCTCACGAGCGTGTCCGACGCTGGCGGCGCAGCAGAGCGCCGCGATCGCAGCCGGGCCGCCGCCTTCGCCACCCCCTCCGCGCCGCCTGCCGCCACCGATGCGCAAGCCAACAAGGCGTCGAAAGCCCACCAGGAAGCCGCGTCACAGGCCAACTAGGAAGCCGAAACACCCCATCCGCCCACACCGCCCTACGAAGCGCTCGGCGGCATCACGGCCCACCAAGGTGCGCCCTGGACGCATCCTCCAGATGCGAATGCACGAGTTGTTTCGGCAACCTAGCGAATCGACCAGATTAAGCCCGCGAAGCTGACACAGCATGACGGGCACACCGAGTACATGCACGATTGCGCCAAAGCACGGTATGCATGCGTGATACGGTATGATGTCTTGCAATCACGCGTATTGCGTTCGTTGTGTATTGCTGACTGACGTTGGCTGGTGATGATATCTGCTGCAGAAGCATAGGTTCATCAAAACGACGAAGCGTCGGCCGACCCATCGTCGACACTCCTCGACGGGCTAGAAAGCCTGCAGTTCTCAGCTCCGTGACAAATAAGATTGGCGCGCATGCGGCACCGCGTTGCCGCGGATCGCAGCTCTTGCCGTGGCGCTTGTCATGACCAAAAAACTTGCAGCCGCATTGACGAGATAACGGGCAACCACGCATGGGCAGCTTGAGTGTATGTATGATGACAATTTGCGCATCCTCTGCATCTGCATGTGCAACTGAGCAATTGTTTTGTGGAACTATTCTTTGATTTTTCCAAATGTTCAAGCTTCGTCGTTCCGGTGGACACCTTCCGTGAGCTCCGCTCAAGACATTCTCCCGTGCAACACCACGTTTCTCCATTCCAACTGAAATGATTGCACGGTCAAATTTCAACTTGCCGCCGCACTCGCCGCCGCCGGGCAGCAGTCGTCAGAGTCGAGGCGACAAGATGCCAGCGAGCGATTCTGCATGCTTTGATCGCCCCACATCGCCATATACCGAATGATGCATCAACTAGGCTCTTCAGCACTTTAAAAGCAATAGAGTGTGTGTGCCGCTGGCAAAGTGCCGACACGAAGTGTGAGCAGCTCGGATCACAACAGCAGCAAGCTTGAAGAGGCGCTGCTTCGGCTGGAACTCGGCCAGGACGCTGCCTGAAGAACTTCAGGTGCTTATTTTTTCGGAGGTCATGCATCTTGATGCAGCGTGCAGACCTGTTGGAGCCCGTGCCTGTCTGCGGGTTGCCGGGCCGCGGTTTACCTGCAGCGAATACTCGGCAGACGTACCGTGTATCAACCGCCACTCAATCTCAGCCTGTCGAAGGGGATTATAATTCCAAGTCCTGTGGTTGCTATGCAGGTTCACTGCATCCGGCTGCAGGTTGCAACCCGTCTATATACGACAACTCCGCATCCCATCAGACTGGGAATATCATGACTACAGGGCTGCTCGGAGAGCAGTGAAGTCGCGTTGCCTCATGTACGAAGGCACGCTTCTCAGGTAGGCTCTACGTCTTCAAATCCCTTGCTCCGCTCGTAAACAAGACATGACAACTGGGTATCACATAAGCCGTACGGCTCGTAACACCAACCTCACGGGCTCACGACGAGCATTTTGACCAGAAGTCCTTTCTTCACCGATGCTGCAGCATGTCCTTCTTCCTGCTTGTTCCGCTGTGCTTGCGGCACCGTCCCGTCAGCGCCGCCACCTGCCGTGGCGGCGTCCAGGAGCCACATGGCCTCCCACGCGCTGCGGCCCCACCCGCCTGCCGCGCCCGCCCAATCATTCGTGAACCTGGCGCTGCAGGAGGCACAGCCATCCACGGCAGCGCCTCTCCTCCGGAGCTAGGCTGGCACTGCTGCTGGTGGTGCTGGCCTGCGCGGCGGGGCTTCAGCCAGCGGCGGCGGCCGCCGCAGATGAGGCGCCGCTGACCGCGACCGACGTGCGGCGCGTAGCGCTGGCGTCGGTGCGGGGCGGTGTGAACGCGCGTCTAGCGGGCCTGTCCGCAGTCCAGCAGGCGCGCGCAGCGGGCGTGCCCGTGCACAGCGCATACCTGGAAAAGCATCCAGAGGTGGCGGCGCAGGTGCCGCTGGCGGCGCCGTCTGAGGCGGGCCGGGCGGACAAGTTCACGTCGCCGTCCGCGCTTGGAATGGGGCGCCGCGCGACGCGTAAGTCGATCTAGGGCCATTCGCACCCTGGAATATGCTATGCAGCGAGAACGGCAGCAGTACGCTGCGGCGCAAACGTCAATGCTGGCGGCGTTTGATCCAAAGTGCCTCGTTCTGCAGCAGGTGACATAATTGCTTTGCTGTGCCGCTACCATGGCCACAGCTGCTGCTCATTGTCTGAGTGCTCCTGCAGACGCCGCGTCAAACAGCCGCGCAGCGGCAGTGGCGCTTGCGCCGATCGCCAGCGGCTCGTCCTTTGCGGCGACCTCCGGCATAAACTTCGTGCTGGACGGCCAGGTCTTCTATCCATCCGGAACCAATTGGTGAGGCGGACTGCTGCATGGAATACCTTTTTGACTCCTATTCAGAGAGCTTTTCGATGTTGCTGTCGGGCTGCGTAGCAGGGCTAACACGCGCACAGAGGTCACCTAGGTATGTGCACGGGGGAGCTGCTGTGGTTCCTTGGAGGGCGACTGCATTGCAAGGCTTGACACCATGCCGCCGGCGAATCCGCATCTTGCAGTGCTGAACAAACTATTATATCGAGAAGTTTGCGATTACCTACTCACAGTGTCGTTGGTTTCCCTTCTCTGCACAGGTACGACGTTTTATTCGACTCCAAGCTTACCGAAGACTTCATCCTCAGCGAGCTGGCAGTGCATTGGCAGGCAGGCGTCAGGGTGAGGCTGCTGCACTTCGGTGTTCCTCAGCAATTCCAGCATCTGCGTCTTCCAGCATTGCTCAGACAGAACTCTGCCTGCATGCCAGTCCTCTCTTGTTGATTATCTGTCCTTGTGCCTCCTGCAGATCATACGCATCTTCACCTTCTACACGCCCTACGCCACGCCGCAACTGTCCGCCGATCCAACACAAACATTTTTCCTGTATGACGAGGCAGCCCTGCGGAGGTTCGACTTCGTCCTGTCGGCAATGGCCTCGGTGCGGAACTCTTGCACTCGCATGCCGCCTACATGTGGCTGCCTGCTGGCCTGCCCGCCCCCTGCCTGCCTGGCGCGACAAGCTTGAAATGTATGCATATTAAGCTGTGGCCAAATTCATGTTTCTGCCATGTTGTGCCATCCGGACTCGCAAATGGGTATACACACCGCTGCTGTGCTTCCATGGCTCCCACCAGCTCCACTGACGTGCTGCAATTCGGCGGCCCAGGTGGGCATCCGCGCCATTCCTGCGCTGACCGACTGGGAGGCGGGCCTGAACTGGTGCGGCAACCTGCCTTTCTGTTCCATGTCACCTCAGCCGGGGTGTTGCTTGCCTGTTTCGGCAGTTTTGCACGGCTGCTGCATACAGCAGTTTGAAACTACGGGATGCTCCTGCTGATTGACCTTCTGGACGCATGTTCTGCGCATCATTGCCAACCACTTTTCGTGCCGGTGCAGGTACGCCAGCCGCATCACGGGGGCGGGAACGGCGAAGGAGCTGTTCTATACAGACCCACGCCCCAGGGCCGCATACAAGAACTGGGTGCGCAGTCGTCTGTGGACATGTGCGATTCCTGCAAACCAGACGCGTGATGGACTGCTGTATATCTCAGTGCTTTCATCTGCCTCCCTAGCTGGGTCAATGGCACTGCACATCACATGACGTCCTGCATAACAGCAGCCTTTCACTAGGTGCCTGCTGTCCTTTGTGGTTCAGATGCGGACCATCACGCAGCGCACCAACACCATCAACGGCCGCGTCTACGCAAACGACCCCACAATCTTCGCCTGGGAGCTGTGCAACGAGTGCCAGTGCGTTTTCGGGATCTTTCAATTTTGTCTCTGGGCTATGTTCCCAGTTTTCCCTCCATATTCTGGCGTGCATTGCGCACCTGTCTGTCTTGTGGCGCATTCACGAAGATGCCGCGGCATTCACATCATGTCACCTCGGAACTGACGACTGTCCTGGCTTGCTGTGCAGCACCACGGATAATTTTGAGATCTCCAGGGGGCAAATTGCGGGCACGCTGTTGTACAATTGGCAGGTGAGTCAGACAAGCAGCAGCGGCGGCTTGCTCTCTTTCATTCACAGCCGCTGATCCATGCAAAGCTGATGGCTGCGCGTGCACATCCGACCGCAGGCAGAGATGTCAGCGTTTCTGAAGATTGATCTGCAAGTGAAGAGTATGGTCACAAACGGGAACGAGGGCTACCGCGCCAGAGGGATCTACGATCCGTATGCGAGCCTCACATACCCCTACCTCAACTGGTGCGCCGAGCGACAGACCTGCCAGTGAGACTTTGGTCGCATCAATATGTATTGTTAGCATGAACACGACCATGCTGGAAAGCACTGGTCCATCAAACCATTTAACCACACATGCACACCTTTCGTGATGACCAGCTCACGTGCGTTTGCATCGGCGTGGCTTGCAGGGCGAACAGTGGGCTGAAGGGCGAGTTGCACGCAGCTGCTGTCTGGATCACCATAACGAAACAGCATGCCGGCGCTGCACAGCAACGCATCAGCTTCGGCGGGCTTTTCCAAGCCTGTCGCCGCACTTGTGCTTGTGGTTTGCTCCACCACAGAGATCGACGATTTGTCTGCATTATCATGCAGGGGAAGACTTCAACCGCAATCTCAACATCCAGTGGATCGACTTCGGAACGATACACGTCTATGCAAGTCCCCCAAGTCCTTTTCTGCTGCCTGAATGAGCCTTTCGTAGATAGAAACTGTGCCATTTGTCCTCGATTTTCGGGTGTTTATGCTGACCCGTTTGGCTGCCCGCGCAGCCAAACAATTTTGGCGTCCCCAACACCACCATAGGCTGGGTCAACGAGTTTTTCGTCGGTGCGCACACATCTGCTCCAGATGGTTCTGCATATGTTTCCAGACCAGACAGCACGCTGTCGGGCAGCAGCCCACTTTATCATTGTCTCATGCCAAAGGTCGACTTGTGAGCCTGCCTGTTCATGTTCCTGCGCGCCGTCATGCACAGCTCGCAATGCCCTAGAGGTGCAGCAGCACCTCGGTCGTGTGACCTGAAACTAATCGCGTTGCATTTGGTGCGCCCATCAGCCAAGGAGTTGAACGTTTTTCCGTGAATCATCGGGGTGCAGGGGACCGGCAGGCGCTGGCCAGGGCGGCCAACAAGCCGCTGCTGCTGGAGGAATTTGGGGCGCCGCGGGACTACCTGGTGCCGCGCGACGCGGTGTTGAAAAGGTAGACCTGTTTGCAATGTGTTTGTGTGGTGATTCCATGTGACATGACCTGCTTGTCAGCTGGCTCAGTTGGCGACCCGTTCTGAGCAGTTCGAAATACTGGCGGTCCCGCCGCCCGGAAATGCGCGCGATGGCAGCACCGGGATGCTGCTGCGGCTGCGCATACCTCTGCCTATCACATGATGCATGCACAGCTGGCTCTAGTGCAGCGCAGGTCACAGTTGTCACCTTGCAGCTCCCTGCGAATGTGCGAGACTACGCTGACGCCGGACGACTTTGCTTCCTTCAGCATCCTGTCGGCGGCGGCCGCGTACGGTCTCGGCGGCATGATGGTCTGGGAGGTGCACGCAACGTATGGGGCGAATGCTGACTACAATTTCGATTTCAGCTACCAGCAGGCAAGTCTGTGTTTCGCTTTTCCCGTTTTCCGACGCCCGGTGCCCGCCGCCGCCCGGCCGTCAATCAGCAGCGGTCTCCAGCAGTCAGGAAGATCGCATGCAGTCCTTAAGATTGACGTTTCTTCCCCCTCATCAACATGTCGGTTTCACATAACTGAATGTGCCATGCTGCAGGCTGGCGGACCGACAGTCCTGACGGAGCTCGCCTACCAGCTGAACCGGGTGCGCTCGAGTGTGGGGCAGTGTTGGTAAATTGTGCTGCCCGAACAAGCAGGGCTCTGCTGGGCGTTAACTTATTCAATGGCCCCAGGCACCGCCATCACTGCCCTTCTGATGCCTGCCATCACACGAGCGCATCCCGCTGCTCTTGAAAGCCCTGTTCGCCTGCACTAAGCGCTGCTGAGCGCTGCCCGTGCGTCTCAATCTTTGGTGAGCATCTGGAGAACAGCGAGGTTTTGGCTAAGAACTGAATCCTTTCCAAATGCATGCGGATGCAGGCGAATGGTGCGGCACCGCCGTGGCCGTACGACTGCGCTGCGGCGTGTCCCGACATTGCGCCTGGCAGTGACTACACCTGTGCGCAGCAGGTACAGCCATCTGGAAATCCTGTTCCAACAGTGGTGCAGCTGCATGCCCAGCACCGGGTGGCACGCTCTGCACATGCATGCTTCTGGTCTTTTTCGCGAGATCAAAACGGGTGCTATTCGTGCAGCTGTCCTTTGGCGCGGGCAAGTGCTGCGAGGGGTTCATGCAGGATGGACAGAAAACCAGCCCCAGGTGTGGGAGTGGTGCACAAAATGCATGCGTTTTCAAGCTGGTGGTGTGCAATTCAGCTGCAGCGCGTGTTTTCTGGACATCACATGACCTTAACGCTAAACCGTCTATGCAGGGGGTATTGTCTAGCCACTTGCAGCCGCTGCGGGTGCGCCCCATCTACTTGCGTTTACCTTGGCGCAGACATCCCCGACATCCCCGCAAAATCCACTGCACTTCCTGCATTGTTGCCATGGTTGGCACGCATTGAACAGTACGCACACCGCAGGCTTGCAGATCTGGAACATGGACTTGTGTGTGACACAGCCTGCTTCATTGGACCCGCTTGCGAATGTGCAGGTGCAACGGCGCCCCCTACAACGCCTGCCCCGTCCCTGCTGCGGCGCTGCCGCAGGTGGTGCCAGCATTAGGGTTCAGTGCCAGCCCGCCGCCGCCGCCGCCACCGCCAGAGCTGACCCTTGCGCCAACACCTGCACCCACGCCAGAGCTCACCCCGGCGCCGATGCCTGTGCCCACGCCCGCCCCCGAGGATGGCGTTGTGGCCAAACCTATTGCAAGACCCACCAGGAGGCCGACGAGACGTCCCACGCGCCGACCAACAAGAAGACCGACGAGACGACCGACACGGCGCCCAACAAGGAGACCGTCAAGAAGACGGCCGACAAGAAGGCGCCCGACTTCCAAGCGCCGCCCGACGAAACGCGAGCCCACTTCTGCCCCTAGGCGGAGGCCCACGAAACGGCCGACAAAGACAGGATAGGAGGAGAGCTGACGAATGTGAGGACGAAGAACAGGCATGCATAGCGGCTGTAGAGGACAGAGATGTCGCTGAGGGATTCACGGGGATCAAGCTGATGGTAGTGTGATTTGAAAGTATCGTGACGACAGGACTGCGACCAGCAAGTATCGTCAGGAGGTGCTGATTTCTCGAAGAAGCGACTACTGTTGACATGGACTAAAATTTTCGTTCAACGCTGCATTATGCAGAGGTTGGCGTCAATCACCGTGCACCGGTGTGAGCGTGTGACGCCATAGCAGTTGTATAGATAGTTTGAACTTTAAATATCGAATAAATTCATGGATTCATACACTTGCAAATCTACTTGACACATACCTGATCGTTGTTTCCAAGAAATAGCTGGAAGTTCTTGAACATTTGTAAAACAGTTCTTGCCGTTGCACCTTTCGCAGTGGCCTTCAAATTTTAATCTGCGCAACGAACATTCGCATGATCCCAGAACATTTCATATTCAGACGTGGATATTTGTTCAGCCAGCGAGATCGAATCTCTTATCATCGGTCAGCGGAGGTCGTCGGCGGTGCCTGGCAACTGATGAGCCAGCGCCTTGCTGATGACAAAAGAACAGCAGGCGCTGGGTGTGCGCTGTCCGTCTACTAATTGCAAATTGCCGAAGGTCCCTTGCGAACAGGCCCAACGCAAGGCGTCTATCACAGCAACGCTGCACAGCTGGTTCACCAACGGCTTCAGTATCTCCGCGGGGCAATCCACCTAGCTGCCGCCGCTGCCGTAGCCGCTGCAGTGAGGTCCTGTTAGGCTGAATGGAATTGCGCGCTCGGCGTGGTGACACAAATCATGGGGCATTGGGTGTGCAGGAGCACAAGAGGGTGCGCGTCCCGCGAGTTGGGAACCGCCTAGTTGGGAAATGACCGCCGCCGAGCAAACCGCCAATTGCGAGGGGCGCGGGACAGTCCAGCTGTCACGCGGGAGCAGCACGTCCAGCTGTCAACCACTTCATACAACATGTTCGGTACTTGAAAACTACAGAAGAACTTCTTCTGTCCGATCGCCGCGCCAAGAATGCGGCTTTGCAGCAGCGGCAGCGGAGTGTGGTCGACCTGCAGGGTGGCGCCAGCAACCGCCTGCCGCGTGTCTGACCGTAGCGCACTACTGCAGGAGGTGCAGCGGCCTGCGGGCCCGAGACGCTGCTGATACATTGAACAGGTGTTTAGAGTCTCCCGTTGCAGCCTGTTAAATGCACCGCACAGGCTGCCTGAGGCTTGTGACGTCACGCAGTGTAGCGCCGGGGGCTTCATGCAGGCAGGAACGTTTCGTCAGCTTGCAACGTTTTGTTGTGCAGTCTATTCTGCTTACGGCTCTGAATTATACCTGTTTTCGTCGCAGGGTCGGCGAGTCACCGGCGCGGCTCGCAAGCGCTGCTGCAACAGCAGAAAAGGCAGCAGCGGTTCCGTGCAGACTTGTCGTCTGGAATGACTGCGAGGCTGCGGACGCGTGGAGCCTCGTCGCCTCGGTCATGTATACTGGCTGTGTCTCAGGTGAGGTCGAAAGGCGTAATTGTGTTGAAGGCCACATGATTGACCTGGTGCATGCAACGACTGTGCCGTCGGGCCACGGGTTCCACGCCGACAATACGCTTGCGCTTGGAATACTGCTGTTCAGATTCAGGACCTGGGTTACCAATCAGATATGACCGGTGCTGCAGCCTAGGTGGCTGTCGAGTAGGTGAGCAATCATAGGTTCGGCAGTGCACATGCAACCTCGTACACGCTGTTTGCATCGCGCATGTGGCACATACTGCTGTGCTGCAGACAGCATGGGGTAGACACCGCACGATGCGAGGCCATCAGCACGTTGGTAGGATTCGCTGTGGCGTGATCGCCCGGGCGACGCCCTTCCTCGAGTTTTTTAACCCACAACGGCTTTAGCGACATTGCCCTGCCTCACAGGTCCTGTCCGCAGCCGCGCCGCGGCGGCCGCTGCTTCTGCTGTCTTGTCTGGCGGCGCTGGCGCCGCCGGCGCATACGGCGGCGGCATCATCATTAGAGGCGCCGCTGACCGCCGCTGACGTACGGCGCATAGCGCTGGCCTCGGCGCGAGGGGCGGGCAACGCGCGGCTGGCCGGCGCCACCGGCTCGCAGCAGGCGGTGGCGGCGGATGTGCCGGTGGATGCCACATACCTGGCGGCGAATCCCGAGGTAGCGGCTCAGGTGCCGCTGGCGGCGCCGTCAGAGGCCGGCAAGGCCGACAAGTACGTGATGTCGACCTTGACCGACGCGCCGGTGGCTGGTGAGTTTTAAGTTCACTTCCGCCCTTGCGCTGTCCCTCACCTGGGATTACGCGGCCGCTGCCGCCGTCCTGTCGCGGCAGGCTGCCGTTGGAGCCGCTATGGCTGCCGTGGTGCATGAGCTCTCGAGATGCCAAGGCGAACAGGACCGCATCGCAAACAGGATCACGCGGGCTGCCGTGGCAGCAATTGCGGCAGCAGCATGGCTGATTGTCATATCTCCAGTGTGTGCTGCCGTGTCTGCTGCGGTAGAGGCATGTGAAAAATGCATACACCTTTACGATGCTGTTCTGTAATACGGGTGTTTGTCTGAATTTCGGCCGCTGCCGCTTCTGCCATCGTGGTCTCTGCTATGGTTCCTCACCCAGCCACAGTATATCTCTGGGTCGCAGGTACGTGAGCCAAACGATTGCTCCAGGATCGGCGAAGGAGCTCTTCTACACAGACCTGCGCCCCAGGGCGGCCTACAAGGACTGGGTGTGCCCACCGAGTACCGAGAATCTTGCTCTGGTTTTGGCGCACTGCAAATTTATGCAAATTTCTGCAGCTCTAAATAACACACTTTGCCACGCATCCTGCGCACTGCTCGAACCTACTACTGGCTGTTCTGACTGACGATCTGCACATTGGGTTGTCCTTGCGCAGCTGCGGACGATCACGCAGCGCACCAACACCATAAACGGCAGCGTCTACGCGAATGACCCCACCGTCTTCGCTTGGGAGCTGTGCAACGAGTGCCAGTAAGTATGTGGGACTATTTACATTGTTCTTGGGCTATTTGTTTCATGTTTGCGTGCTGGCGTGCCTTGCACCTGCTGTATGCGCAGTTGTGATGACGCTGCATCAAGTGGCCTCGACTCTGACCGCTGCCATACTTGATGTGCAGCACTGCAGACAACTACGAAATCTGGCGGGGGCCAGTTGCGGGCACGCTGCTGTACAACTGGCAGGTGCGCTTCTGCCGTGATGCCACTGCATGTGCTGTGTGCTGCCAAAGAGCTCAGAGGTTGATGTGAGCGCTTGAACACCTGCAGGCGGAGATGTCGTCGTACTTCAAGAACGACCTGAAGGTGAAGAGCATGGTGACCAACGGCAATGAAGGATACCGCACGGGGCACCTATGATCCGTATGCAAGCCTCACCTACCCCTACCTGAACTGGTGGGTTGACGACGGTAGCAATCTCTGTGAAACATCATGGTCATCGACATACTGAACTGGATGCAATGGTGCGAGTATTTAAACTGTTCATGTGTATGTCCTGAGCGAGCAGCTGATAAACTTGCCTTTTCTGGCTTGCAAGGCAAACAGCGGGCTCAAGGGCAAGTATTCATGAAGCTGTCTTTGGGAAAAGTGCACCGGCAGACCCACCGTTGCGCTCTGCACAGCGACACATAAGCTTTAACGACCACTGTCCCGCCTGCCGCCGCAACTGTGCTCAATGTCTGCTCCACAGCAGATTCATGTCTTCTGTATGTCTGCGCAGGTGAAGACTTCAATCGTAATTTGAACGTCAAGTGGATCGATTTTGGAACGATACACGTCTACGTGCGTTCTCGCTGCCCCTCTGCAGGGCACATGTGCATCCTGTGATTGCTTTTGCAAGTTTGATGCATCCAGTGAAACCGCGCCACCAGACACTGACACTCAGTTGCACTTCAAATATGCAGCCTGCAGCCTGCAGCCTGCAGCCTGCAGCCTAACAACTTTGGCGTGCCCAACACCACCATGGGCTGGGTCAACGACTTCTTCATAGGTCCGGCAACGTCTGCTTGAAGTGTTGGAACTCCTCTGCACGAAACTTCTCCACATTTTGTGCATCTGCCGCCGCGCTGAACCGCAGCCAATGTGTCCAGTCGAGCCGCCAGCTGCCAGCGATCCCGTCGGCCTGAAAGCAGACAAGCTAGCAGTGCGCCAGACTGCTGAGGCCTTCGAGTTGATCTCTCTATTTAAAAGCGGCAGGCGCTGGCCGAGGCGGCTGACAAGCCGCTGCTGCTGGAGGAAGTTGGGGCACCGCGGGCCTACCTGGTGCCGCGTGATTCCGTCCTCCAGAGGTATATTTCAAGCTTCCAAGTTCTACACAAGTTCTACACAAGTTCTACAGTCTCTGCGTATGTTTGCGCGCGCTGTCGCATCTGCATTGCCGGGGGACTGGACTAATTGCACTGAATTTAAATTGATGGGCTTGATAGCCGCACTGGTGCTTTTCCTGTTTTGCTCCACCTCGGCTCGCAAGGGAGTCTGCCTGCTTTGCGGCACACCTGTTTTGCACATGCCTCACATGAAAGAGCTGCTGTCCAAGTGCGCGCAATTAGCCTGCTTCCATTTGAAACCGCAGCATCCTGTCGGCGGCAGCCGCCTACGCCCTCAATGGCATTCTGGTGTGGGAGTGCTATGCCCAACTGACGTACAGCGATGCCGGATGCGACTTCACCTACCAAAATGTGAGTGTGCTTTCAAACTATACTCCTGACGAATGATTTGCCTGTCGTGGACGCATTGCCAGGGAGCCCTGGCGTGGCCTGCCGTGACAGGACAGCCGGTGCCACACGAGAAGCCGCAATGCCTCTCGTCAGATATCAAATTCCAAAGGGTGTCCTCACGCAGGCTGGCGGCGCCACAGTTCTGACGGAATACGCATTCCAGCTGAGCCGGGTGAGTGCTGGTGACTTGTATGTCAAAACAGAGTTGTGTCATCCTCATGTGTTGATGCATGTGCTGCACACATTTTGCAGAACTGCTACATCTCAATAGTATAATCCATGCCCGCTGCCATCATTAATCCATCTCCCAGCTGCGCGTGCACTAATATCTCAAACCCTGCTCTGTGCATCGCTGCGCATCTGCTTCAAGCATCCCTTCTCCACCATTTGTTCAAGCAACAAAACGACGTCTCCTCTACCAGTTGCAGGTGAACGGCGCAGTGTCGCCGTGGCCCTACAACTGCGCCGCGGCGTGTCCCGACATTGCTCCTGGCACCGATTACACCTGCGCGCAGCAGGTGCGGCCTTTTGCTTGCTGAGATATCTTCTGCGCTTTACTCGCCTGCACAGACATGGTTACAGCTGAATAAGCGGACGCAATTGATTGCCACTCGATCACAAACCTCTTGAATACTTGCAGGTGAATTTTGGCGCCGGCAAGTGCTGCGAGGGGTTCATGCAAGTCGGCCAGGCCAACAGCCCCAGGGGCTACTGCCTCGCCACCTGCAGCCGCTGCGGGTGCGCCACATCCACATTCCATCTTGGCAGCAAGCCTGTCTGCGTCTTTGCGCGCTGCAACTGCAACATGGGTGGTCGCTGCTATAAAGTGCGCACATCGCACGCCGGACACACATTGCATGCCATTTGATCTGAGACGGTGCATATGCGAAGCATGCTCTGCCCAATCCATTCGCCGCAGCCTTCGAGCGATCTGCTGGTGCTGCGCAGGTGCAACGGACCGCAGTACAACGCCTGCCGCGCGCCCGCCGCGGCGCTGCAGCAGGCCGTCCTCCCGCCGAGCGTGGTCCAGACGCCGGCCACCACCACAACGCCCACTCCAAAACCCAGAAAAAGAAGGCCGACAAGGAGACCAACACGACGGCGCCCGACTCGCCGCCCCACAAAAAACCCGACGAAGAAGAGGCCCACGACAAGGGGTCTGTAGAGGAGGAACTGGTGCAGAAGAGGCCTTGTCAGTAGGGCGGCCATCTACAGCTTGCTGCCGCGGCGTCGTCAAGGCTGAGGCACGCTGCGCGCAGATGCTCTGGATGAGCCGGTTGTGGGACCATTGAACAGGCTTTAGTATTATGTTTGCAGGATCGCCATTCCTGTAGGAATATAGGCAGATTGACACGAAGTACAGCACAGACTGAAACAAATTGCTGGTTTTGCTCCAGGTCAGGTATCTACATTCACATTGATCTGCGGTGGGCAGCCGCGCGTTGCTCCTTCATGACATTTTTTGTTTGCGTAGCGGCGGCATGGTGACGCAAGAGCGGCAAACGTGACTGAACTCTGACAGATTAAGAGACTTAAGTATGATGCTGCCTGATTCTGTGTTCGCACACCGAGTAATATCTGGGTACGACCAACGCGGATCCACAGATGCCCTGAGGCCACCGCCATCCTGGCAGGAAATCCATACCGAGACACAATGCTGCACAGCCTGCTGCAGACAGCAGGCTCGTGTTGCTTCCTGTCTTGCTCTTGCTTGACGCTGCCGTGCGAAAGCAGTCCTGACGAGGTACCTAGCAAGGCTACGCTGCTGTCTTTGTGCCAGCTGCTGTGGCCAACGTGGGTTGCTTGGACCGGCTGTGCTATCGCAATATTTCGGACTTCTGCATCCACCAGGGCCATGACCCAACAAGGCGCAGAGGTCTTCCCCCACACCCCAGCGACCGCTCGGCCTCCGCTGCTGCCGCGGATCCGAGTTCGAGAAGTGCCGTCCAGAGTTGCTATTTTCCTACGAGCCCTTCAACCGCCGGCCAGGCGTCAGGCTGTGCCGCCGGCCGCCGCTCAGGCACCGGGAAGCCGAGCAGGAAGCTCGGCAGCGCTCACAGCAGCGTTGCCAGAAGCAGCGGCCGCGCCGCAGCTCAGGAAGCAGGAAGCGCCGCGGCTTTTGCTCAGGAAGCGGGAAGCGGCGCGGCGGGGTGGTCCTCCGGCAGCATCCGCAGCGGCGTTCCCGAAAGCAGCCGCCGCGCCGCTGTGGCCGCCGCTCAGGAGGCGGCATGGGCTCTGCTCAGGAAGCAGCCGTTACGCCGCCGCTCAGGAAGCAGGAAGCGCCGCGGCGGGGTGGTCCTCCGGCAGCACCCGCGGCAGCACCTGCCCCCGGTGGTTGAAGCGCATGAAGTCGGGCCGGAAGTTGTGCGTCTGCAACCCCCTGCGCAGGAGTTGCCACATGATACGAGTTGGATGCGATTCGCTTGGTCCTTGCTCATTATGGGCCTCCTCTTTGTGCGCCTCCAGCCACACACCTAGATGCTGAAGGCGCATACATTGCGTGTCTGCAGCCCGCTACAGCCAAGCACAAGCGGCATGCAGCGGCATGCAGCGTTGAACTGATTGATCCGGCGTGCTAGCCGGACGGCCAGTCAGTCGGATTGGAGGAAGGTGATCGAGAGCGCTAGTTCCGCATGTATTGATATTGGGTGTCATAAGGTCAGCAGTAAAGGCGGAAAGCATCCGGCACCTGGCAGGGTTCACCATACTGATGGGCTTCAGGTCGCCCGACAGCTGCAGGCTCCCTGCAGAAGGCAGGTCCGGTTTAGTATATAGCGGCGTCAGCACAAGCAGTGAACAGGTGGTAATTACAGCTGCTTGCACACAATTCACATGCAGATTGGCATGCACGACACTGCTGTCAGGCTGATCAGCAGTGTGACTCCTGTGAGCGGCAGCGGTGGATCTCGAATTTGCCTCTGATATAGCAGTGAGCACCCACCGTAGAACAGCAGCACGATGGAGGCCGCCAGCTGCATCGCCGCCAGCAGCGGCAACCCGCTGTACTCCTCCTGCGTCACCTTTGCCTGCTGCCGGCCTGCGTCCATGACGGCAAGCATCAGCCTTGACAACCATGTAAATTCACCCCGCTGGACATTGCACCCTACCGGACAAGCGCAGCCTCTTGCGCTTCCGCATGGAGCAGTCAATGCTGATACACATGGCAGAAGTGCTCTGCTTACTGGAGACGACGGTGTAGGCGGCCAGAGCCATCAGCCCAAAGCCCAGCGCCGTCGCCGAGGTGCCCGCAGACGGCATATCGGCCGTGTCACCCGCGCCGCCGTCAGCCGCTGCTGCTCGGCTCTCTTCAGCTGCTTCAGGGCGTGCGGCTAATCCGCAGCAACGGTCACGAAGCGTCGAGGCTGTGCAATTCTGTTAAGACCGCTTGCAGGAGTGTGTGTGTGCAGTTGCCCTGCTGTTCACTGCACTCTGACGCAGTTTCATTCAAGCTTACGAGCAGCAGTACAGAACACTGACGATCCTTGTGCAATGCAGATGGAGTCGCTGCTGATTACACACCCACGAGCAGGCTGCAGTCGACCTCACGGCAGGATTGCAAGTGGACCGATTGGCGTTCAAAACGATGCGTTGTATCGCTGCAGTTCGGTTTCCCTTGCTTTATGTTCTCGTGCAATCTGCAAATGAGACGTCTGGTGCTCTGGTCGCACGGGATTTCGCTTTGACGCCGCACGTGCAACCGCAGTTGCAATGCACCTCCCAGCAAAATCGGCGCCCATCTTGGTTTAGTCACTTGCGCTGATGGATGCCTGACCTGCGAGAGCCTGCCTCCCTTTGCTTTTCGCTCGCCACTCAGCAACAGTGTTTGAAGTGATCGCATTGTGTCGGACGATCGCAATTGTCTGAAGTCCTGTCAGCAGTGAATCTCAATCTACAGGGAAGGCCGCACAACATCAGGCGATCGGTCATCAACAACTGCGAAGTCTGTGGGCTGAGGAGATTGCGGATAGTCAGGTTGGCGGTGCACGTCCCGTTTTGAGACGTGCATAATTCGATCCGTAGCCCTCTCCGGCACTCTACGCTTCCACGACCCACGTCCGAAACAACCCGCGCATGCGGGCGTGCCGGCACTGATCAGCCAATCGGCTTGGCGGCACATGCGGCATGGCGACAGGTCTGCGGCGCTGCCGTCCTCAGCTGCACACCGTGATATGGATCGTGCTTGTGGGTCTCATGCTGCTCAGCATCAGTCCGCAGGTGAGGTCCCATGTTTTCTTGTTGCTCAGATTCCACAGGATTTCACAATTGTAGGTTGCTTGGCAGCAAACAAGCTACTGAGCGCTGCTGCTGAGGCTAGTGAAGTGGCAGATGGTTGCGACTGGACATACGGCTCAAGCCGCCCTCTTGCTGAACCGCAGGCCAACTGGCCAGGGGAGCTGTACTTGAAGGCCGGAGTGTCGGCCAACAGCAGCGACGGCGGCGCGCCGCTGGCTGATGCGGCGGCAGTGATGGCGGAGGGGCTGAGCACTGATGCGGTGAGTTGCCAGCCCTGTTTCATGGCCACCCTTGTTGCCTCTGCGCTCGCCGTGGCACCCCCGCCTCTGCCGCTCAGCGTACGTGCGGAAGGCACACATCCCTGGCGCGTGTGTTGACACAGGTGGCCGGATGGCCAAATTCATGGAGCTCAGCATCTTGGAGATGCAGACCGGCAGGCCATGTCCGGAGTCTGCTTGATTTGCATTGGCTGTCGTCGAATGACATGCTGTTGTGTTGTACTCTGCAGGAGGCGCAGCGGGCGGCGGACCCTGGAGCGCCTGCTCAGCCAGGTGGACCGAGACCTGGCGCCGCATCAGGAACGGGGCACCAGCCTGTTTAGGCATGACATGACAGACAGATCGAGCAAGTTTCACCTGCAGGAGGCGCGGCGGGCGGCAGACCTGGAGCGGCTGCTCAGCCAGGTGGACCGAGACCTGGCGCCGTATCGGGAAAGGGGCATCGACCTGCGCCGGATCGAGCAGCAGTACTGCGAGATCCCGCAGAACACGATGCGCTTCCAGGTGGGGCTTAGGGTTTAGGGTTTGACTTATGATTTGCCCACGCCATGGGGGCATTATGCAACCGGAGCTGCGGCCTGAGCCAGGCACAAGCAGATGGTTCACCGAACAGGGGGATGGATCGACAGCGATTCATGCGCCAGAAGCCTTGCTGACACCAAAAGGTGGGCCAGCACCAAACAAATACCATCCTTGGAGCCTGGACCTGCTGTGTTTCAGGTCGTGGGCGGCAAAGGGTACGTTGTCGGCGAGCAGCGGGGCTACCAGTCCCGGCAACACCACATCAAGCTGGTACTCAATGAGGTGGGCGCTCTTGTCTGCTGCTTTGCCCGCTTTGAGAGGCTGCACGGCTGCTCTAATGGCTTGTGCCGCTGTGGGTGTCTCAGTGCAGCAACCCTTGCACGCTAGCTCATGGCATGCCAGTGCAGGACATGCCTGAGGAGGCCAGAGGGACGCAGGCGGAACGACAGCGAAGCTGTCCCAGGTCAAAACCCGCGCGCCTGCTGCGGCGCAGGTCATGCAGCTGCACGGGCCCAACTTGCCGGACGCGGACTTCATCATCTTCACAGACGACCACCCCGTTGGCCGGCAGGCGCGCCCACTCCTTGACGCTTCTTTCCGATTCTGTTTTCGGAGCAAGTTGTCATCCCTCGTGCCCGTGGGCCTGTGCCCCTGAGCACTTGGCGCTCCCCGCCAGAGTTGCCACAGCTGCAGCCGCATTGGGCCAAAGGTGCAGACGCCAAATTTGCCGCCGCGTTGGGCCAAAGTTGCAGCCGCGTGTGATCTCCTGGGCCCCTGGTTGCCGCGCTGTTTGCTTTGACGTCCGCCGAGTCAGTGTGCACCGAAGGAACAGGTGGCCTTCGGCTGCTGTTGCATCCATGTATGCAGCAACACCAGGGCTCATTCAAACACGACGATCCCAATGCTACAGCAGCCGGGCTGGCCGGACTGGGGGCCGCAGCTGGTGCTCAGCAGGCCCAGCGGCCCGCGAACAGGCGTGCAGCAATGCAAACGTTCTGGGATGTCTGACATTTCTTTCCGCTGCAGGGCAACCCGCAGCCGTGCCACCCGGACTGGGGCCCGCAGCTGGTGCTCAGCAAGCCGAGCGGCCCATTTCCCATCCACGGCGTGCACGGCGACATGCTGGTCCTCATCCCTTGCAACACCTTCGGCGGCTTCCCCGAGGGTGGCAATCCAGGTGTGCGTCCAGACAAATACGCGCCTTAGAAATGCCACATCCGTGGCTGGGCCCTCCAAAAAAACTGCGCTTCGTCGTCAGCAGGACCTGTGTCACTACGGTACGCACGCACGCGGACGGCACCGAAAGTACAGCAAGGTCAAACACGTCAAACGTGCCAATGCCACCACAAGCTTGGACGACAGTGTATCGAATGCTTCGGGGTACCTGGTGGATCCCGGTAAGATGACCTAACTTTTCCTAATAGGGCTGGGGAAACCGGTGCCCTTAACACCGCCCCCCGCGGTCCTCTTGTTCTTCTTCTTCTTCTGCTCTGCAGGCTGGCGCGAAATCACGCCGGAGCTGCATGCGGCGGCAATGAACGCCAGCTGGGGAAGCAGGAAGGAGCAGCTGGCGTTCCGCGGTGGCCGCACCTCCGAGGAGCGCAAGCTCCTGTTCGACTACCTGAAAATCCACACAGAGCCGCTCTTTGACAGTGTGCTCTCTGCTGGCTTGCTCCGCCGCCTCGCAGCGCTCAATTGTTCGTTCCCCACACCAGTGCGTGGACTATGTATGAACTGGGATTTTCTGGTCACTTGCCCAGCAGCTGTGCACACATCGTAGGGCGCAGCGGCGGCGGCGGCAGCGGCAGAGGCCGCACAGCAAGGCCAACGGCTTCGAGAGACGCAGCCTGCCAATCGTTCGTGACGAAAGCTATTTGCTGCGGTCGCAGTCATGGAGTCGAGCGGTGATGGCCTGAACCCCGGGCGAAAGTCTCTCCCGCAGCACTGCGAATACAAATACCTACTGCACTTGCAGGTGAATTACGTAACAGTGCAAAGCACTTCTGACATAGCTCTTGACCGTGATATTCCCGCTTCCCATTGTGCGGGTTTTCGAGCTTCACTGCGCTGGACCACATTCAGACACATGCAAATCATCGCCCCGCCGACCTTTCGTAAAGGGAGTCATATGGCACCTGACGAAATCTCTATGATCTATCCTATATACCAGCATCCCGTCCGCAATGCAGGGCAACTCCTACTCTACGCGCCTCAAGTGGCTGATGGCGTGCCACTCGGTGGTCGTCTTCGCCGTCGACAGGGACGGCGGCGACCCAGACATCCACCTTCGCTACCACCAGGAGTTCTGGTTTCACATGCTACAGGTGACAGCATTGGTGTGACGAACGAAAACCAAAGAGGGTTTCTTTTCGTGCGCCAGGTTCAACGGCAGCTTCGTTGACATACCTGGAGGTACCTCATTTGATCAACAATGGGTCCAAGCATTGAGATCCTCGCGCCTGTTGTGCTCAAAAGCAGTGCCGACCCACACTCGCTTCAAAAGCGCTGTGAACAGTGTTTATTCTTCACAGGGCGGTGGCTTCATCGTGTCTGCCCCGCCCGTCACCAAATTGGCGGCGCGTACCTGGCAAACATGCTGAGTCATTCTCGTAATGAAATTCTCGAATTGTCTGCACAGGACGGCGAGAACATCGTGTTTGCGCCGCCCATCACGGTCAACGACAGCGGCACGCATCTAGCAGACATCGTGCGCAAGCTCAAGGCGGACGACGCCCGCGCACAGCGCATCGCGGAGGTGCGAAACACATTGCAACCCGATGCCAGGCCACTTGAATACTCCGTCTGGCCGGCCTCGTGCGCAAGCTGGTGGTGGACGACGCTCGCGCGCAGCGCCTCGCCGAGGTGCGCATTCGCAGTCGCTGTGACAAATGCATTGGCGCTGCCATTACGTAAATGTCTGCTCCATGAGACCCTCCCGCCAAAGGTGCCACCGAAGCAGGTGCGCCGGGTGCCTGAACCCGAAGTATGCTGACCATCATGTGGTCTGAGACGCTGAATGCTCTGGGCCTGGCAGCTGCGGCGCTGTCAGGTTTTCATTCGTGTTTGAGCCTCCGTGACAGGGTGCGGTGCGGCTCATGGACAAGGGTTTAGAGAGAGTTAGGACAGTGCGCTGCATCATTGGGCGCGCCTCATCACCCACAGTGCAGTTTGCAAATTTTGGAAAAGCGGTTTTCCAATGTCTGCCACAGGGCGCAGGACGGCTGATAGACGTGGTGCTGAGCTGGGACAACGTGGTCAAGTACTGGGGGCGTCTCATCACGCGCTACGCGGCGGTCCAGACCTTCAACGTTACACTGCACGCCGACGCTGTGCCGGTAGGGTTTTCATAGGGCTTGTGCATGTCTAGGCTTGATTTCAGTGCACGTGTCTGCTTTGGGCCGGAAACCGTCGGATGCAGGAGGACGCCTCCTGGGCAGCTTGATGGAGTGGTGTTGCGGACACCCTGAGAAGCAGGGTTTCGAGCAGCAGCGCAAGCCTGGCTAAACACGCAGTTGCCTGTCAGCGCCAAGGCGTCTGCACAGGCGGCAGAAACCATGGCCTGTCCCAGCGAGCTTCAAACAAACAACTCAGCCACGCACCCACCTGAGATGGCCGATCAAGACATTCACTGCTCCATTTGCAGGTGGCCGAGAGTCTGGCGTCTGTGCACCCGCGGGAGGGGCCGTTCCGGAAGCGCACCTGCACCGTGTGTGGCCGCTGGCCGCCCGACAACGACCTGTGATAAATGTGCGGCAGCGGTGTTGCAAGGGCGGCGGCAGGGTGACGCAAAGACGCCGCCACTGCCGTACTAATACAAACGCTGCAAGCCGCCGCCGCCGCCCGTTGCCGGCACCTGCGCCGCACACGAGGCGCCGCCAAAGGCAGCAGGCAGCGACAGAGTCCCCGGCGACGGAATGCCCCCTTGGGAGTCAGCACAGGTGCTTCGGGTGGCGGCTGATGTGCTCCAGCCCTCCTATCGGCAAGAAAGATAGGTT
>JAABUM010001741.1_pt1 | contig 31292 bp, 28 predicted proteins | sample 5559161 | NCBI WGS metagenome assembly JAABUM01 (sample SAMN10711868, study PRJNA513369) | rock metagenome | isolation source: Antarctica rocks | place: Antarctica: Victoria Land, Siegfried Peak nord
GGGATTGGGCTTGGTGACGAGGAAGCGCCCGGCGGCCCGGCCCCCAGCGCGCAAGCCCTCGCGCGCGACGGTGCGCCCGCCCGGCAACGGGGACGGCCCCTGCACCTCCGGCACCAGGCCGGGCGGTAGCGGGCTGGACGCCTGGGGCGGGGGCGCACGGCCTGCGGACGGAACGGAACCGCCGCGCCCCAAGGGGGCTGGTGCTTGGCCGGGCGCCTGCAGCGCGGGCGCACGGCCCGCCGGCGGGACCGGGCGGTTACCGTGTCCCTGGAACACCGGCGTTGCCAGGCCCGCGCCGCCCAACCCTCCATCGTCCCCGGGCAGCCCCGGCCAGGCCAGGCCGGCCGTGCGGTCGCTTTGCCCAGATAGCAGGCCCTCGCCGCTGCTAAACGGGGCCGGTGCCGTGGCCCGCTTGGACGCGGGCGGCGCGGGCGCCTTCGGGCCGCCCTGCCGGGCCAAGCCGCCCGGCGCAGCTTTGGCCTGCTCGGCGTCCCAAGCCCGTGCCAGGTCGGCCAGCGTGGCATCTGCTTGCATCAGGCGCGGCCCTTCGGCCGGTGTGGCGGGTGCCGACGCCGCCTGGCCCGCGCCCGCCGCCCGGCCCTGGGCCGTCCGTTCTTCCCCGGGCAGCGGGGGCGCTGCGTCCAGGGCTTGGCGCAAGGCGGCGATCTCCGCCTCGGCCGCATGAGGGTCGCCGCTCTCCACCCCGGCCCGGACCTGGGCCAGCAGCCGGGCCAGGGCCGGCTTGCGCGACGGGTCGGCCGCAACTGCCGCCTGGACGCCGCGGGCCAGGTCAGGCGACACCATCCCGGCCAAAGGTGACCGGGGCGCGGCCGTCCCGTTCTCAATAGCCCCGCTCCCGTTCACCGAGGCCGCTGCCGCCGCGGCGGGCACAGCCAGGCCAGGGGATGGGCCAGGTCCGGGCGTTCCTGGCCCGGCGCGGCCAGGCACGGCGCCCGCGCCGTCCCGGTCCGCGCCGTCCTCCGGCTCGTCCTCGATGGCAGGGTCGGCGTTGATGGTGAACGCCGGGTGGGCGGCGGCGCGCATCACCGGCCTAAGCTTGAGTTCCAGGGCCGGGGCAACGGCCTTGTTGACCGTGATGTCCACCTGCTTGCCGCTCACCGACATCCGCCCGAAGCGCAGGCTCGCCAGGTCCAAGTCCAGGCCCGCCGCCTGGCCCTGCGCCTTCGCGCTGGCCAGCAGCTTGCGCGGCTTGGGCAGGTGGTCCACGAGGATCACGGCCCGTTTGTCCCGGGTGAGGCCGACCACGCACGACGAGGGCTTGCCCCGGGTGTCGGCCTTCTTCAGGGCGCCCCGCAACTCGGCGGGCGACATAAGGTCGCCGGCCTCATCCCCGTCCTTGGCGGCCTTGTCGTTCTTGCCGCCAACGCCCGTCTTCGCCGCCAGCGCCACTGCCGCTGCCATCCCTGGTTGCAAGGCCAGCATGTGCCGGCTGGCCCCGGCGTGCAAGCGGACGGCCCACACGGATCAAGCCAGCCTCTACCTAAGCAGGTTGGCATAACCTGGTGAGCCTGCCCGGTACGGCCTACCTGATGCCCCCACATCAGCATCCAGCATCAGGCCGCAACCTTGGCGGATGACGACCTGGCCGGAACAAAGCCGCCCTGACGCGCCAGCCAAGATCGCATCACCTTGAAGGGCCGCCGCGCAAGCGGTGCGGCGGCCCGGCTCAGAGCATCAGAACCCGGCGGGCAGCAGGTCCTCGATCAGGATCGGCGTCTTGCGGACCCGTATGCCCGTCGCGTGATAGACGGCGTTGGCGATGGCCGCCGGCATCCCGACGATGCCGATCTCCCCCACCGCCTTGGCGCCGATGGCGTTCACCACGGTGTCCGTCTCGTCCACGATCTCCGCCGTAACCTCGCCGATGTCGGCGCTGGTGGAGATGTGGTAGCCAGCCAGGTCCTGGTTGGCGAAGCGCGCACGCGGGCGGTCCACCTGCGTCTCCTCCAGCAGCGCGAAGCTGGCGCCCCAGATCATGCCGCCGACCAGGTTGCTGCGGGCCGTCCGCGGGTTGATGACCCGGCCGCACGCGAACGCGCCGACCATGCGCGCCACGCGGATGGTGCGCAGCAACGGGTCCACCCGCACCTCGGCGAACTGCGCGCCGAAGGAGTAGATGGCGTGGGTCTTGGTAATCGGCCCCTCGATGGCAAAGCCGCCCAGCAAGCCGTACTGCGCCTTGCCGGCGTCCATCAGGTCCGGCTTCCACTCGGCCGCGGCGTCCAGCGTGCCGGCGGGCGTGACCTTGAGCACGTCAGCCAGGCTGTGCGCCGTGCCATCTGCGCCGACGATGTGGCCGCCGGCGAGTTGCAGGGTGGCCGGGTCGCGGCCGGCGAACGGGCCACCCTCCGCCGTGGCAGCCTGCACCAGCTTCCCGCGCAGCGCCATCGCCGCCATGTGGACCGCCGACCCGGCCGATCCCGTCGTGACGGAACCGCCCGCCATCGGGCCGGATGGCAGGCCGCTGTCGCCCAGCTCCACCCGCACCATGTCGTCCGCCACGCCCAGCACGTCGGCTGCGACCTGGCCCAGCACGGTGTAGGCGCCCGTGCCCACGTCATGCGCCGCCGTACGCACCCGCAGCAGGCCGTCGCCCGTCAGCGCGACGTGCGCCGCCGAAGGCACCATGGCAGACGGGTAAGTTGCCGTCGCGCAGCCGTAACCGATCAGCACGCCGTCCTCGGTCCGCATGGAGCCGATGCCCGGCGTGCGCCTGTCCCACCCGAACAGCTCGGCGCCCCGACGGTAGCACTGCACCAGGGAGCGGCTGCTCCACGGCAGGCCCTTCACCGGGTCCACCTTCGGCTCGTTCTTGATGCGCAGCTCGACGGGGTCCATGGCCAGGGCGACGGCCAGCTCGTCCACCGCGCTCTCGAACGCGAAGAAGGCCGGCGCCTCCGCCGGGGCGCGCTGGAAGCCGGGGGTGTTCACGTCGGTGGCGATGGTGGCCTCCGACGTGCGGATGTTCGGGATGTCATACATCCGCGTCGTGATGTTGGTGCCAGGGAAGGCGATGTGGTCAATCTCCGAGGACTGCCCGATGGCCTCGTGGATCATCGCAGTCATGGTCCCGTCCCGCTCCGCGCCGAGCGCGATGCGGTTGCGGGTGGCCGGGCGGAACGAGCCGACGGTGAACATTGCGTCCCGCGGCACTACCAGCTTCACCGGCCGGCCCAGCCGCTGCGCCGCGGCGGCGACCAGGATGGTGTGGGGGAGCAGGGTCGCCTTGCAGCCGAACGCGCCGCCGATGTAGGGCGACAGGATATGGATGTCCTCGGCCGGGATGCCGAAAATGGTGGCCAGGGCGGCGCGCTGCCCGATGACCCACTGGCTCGGCGACTCGATGGTCAGCTTGCCGTCGTTCCAGCTTGCCGTCGTGGCATAAAGCTCCATCGGGTGATGGTGCTGCGCGGGCGTCGCATACTCCTGGTCCACCTGCACCGGCGCGCGGGCCAGCGTGGCGTCCGCGTCGCCGACCACGACCTCCGGCTTGCCGTCCGGCTTCGTGGTATGGCCGGGGTCGTCCATGGCGGCGGACGCCGGCTGGGCGGCGTATTCCAGGTTCAGCGCCCTCGCCGCCTGCTCCGCCGCCTCCGTCGTGTCGGCGACCACCAGGCCGACGATCTGCCCGGCGTAATGCACCTCGTCCGACGTGAGCGGCATGAAGGAGGACTGCATGTGCCCGCCCTTCATGATGAAGGTCTCGGACCCCAGGTCCTGGTTCATGCTGCGGTGGGTCAGCACGAGCTGCACGCCGGGCACCGCCTCGGCCGCCGCAGTGTCCACCAGGGTGATGCGCCCGCGCGCGACGGGGCTGAGCGTCAGCGCCGCATAGGCGGTGCCGGCGTGGCCGTAGTCGGCGGCGTAGCGCACGGCGCCGGTTGACTTCGCGGGTGCGTCGCGGCGGGGGATGGGGGCACCTATGCTTCCGTCCATGATCTAGTTCCTCTTGCTTGCGACAAGCGCCGCGCGGGCAACCGCGCGGGCGCCCAGTTCGATCTTGAATGCGTTCTCGCCACGCGGCTTGGCGTCCACGAACGCGGCATGGCCCGCGGCAAGCGCCGTTTCGTCGTTCAGGGTGACGCCGGCCAGCGCCGCTTCAGCCGCGTGCGACCGCCAAGGCTTGGTGGCGACGCCGCCCAGCGAGACCCGGGCCTCCTGCACCACGCCGCCCTCGATCCGCAGCGCGACGGCGGCGGACACGACGGCATAGGCGTAGCTTTGCCGGTCGCGCACCTTGACGTAGGTGGAACGGCGCCCGGCCGGGGTGGCCTGCACCAGGATGGCGGTGATGATCTCGCCGGGGCGCAGCGTGGTCTCCGCCGCCGGGTCGTCGCCATAGGCGACGTGCAGTTCGGCGAACGGGATGTTGCGCGTGCCGCCTGCGGACCTGACCTCGACGGAGGTGTCGAACGCCGCGAGCGCGTAGCCCCAGTCGCCGGGGTAGGTGGCGATGCAGCGTTCGCTGGCGCCGAATAGCGCCATGTCGCGCGTTACGCCGTCCAGGGCGGCGCAGCCGGCACCGGGCGCGCGCTTGTTGCAGGCCGACACGCCGTCGCGAAAATAGACGCAACGGGTGCGTTGCAGCAGGTTGCCGCCCACGGTGGCGGCATTCCGCAGTTGCTGGGACGCGGCGAGCTGCAGGCTCTCGGCCAGGGCGGGATAGTCGCGCAGCAGCGTCGCGTCCTCCGCCACGTCGGCCATGCGGGCCAGGGCGCCGAAGCGCAGCACGGGTCCGCCGGTGTCGAAGGCGGCAAGCTCATTCAGGTGGCCGATGTCCACGATGCTGGCCGGGGCCGACAGGTCGCCGCGCATCAGGTCAACCATGGTGGTGCCGCCGGCCATCAGCGCGGCGCCGGGCTGGGCTGCCAGGTGGAACGCCTGGTCCAGCGTGGCGGCGCGGGCGTAGGTGAAGGGCTGCATGTCAGGCCGCCCCTTGCCGGGCCACGTCGCGCACGGCGGCGACGATGTTCGGGTAGGCGCCGCAGCGGCACAGGTTGCCGCTCATGTACTCGCGTATCTCGGCGTCGTTGCGGGCGTGGCCCTCCTCGATGCAGGACACCGCCGACATGATCTGCCCCGGCGTGCAGTAGCCGCACTGCATCGCGTCATGCGCCACGAAGGCCGCCTGCATCGGGTGCAGCGCGCCGTCCGCGCCGGCCAGGCCCTCGATGGTGCGTATGTCGCGCCCCTCCGCCGCAGCGGCCAGCACCAGGCAGGCGAGCTGCCGGCGGCCGTCAATGTGAACGGTGCAGCAGCCGCAGGTGCCATGGTTGCAGCCGACCTTGGTGCCGGTCAGGCCCAGGTGCTCGCGCAGGGCGTCCAGCAAGGTGGTGCGCGGGTCCAGCGCAAGCGGATGGTCCCGGCCGTTTACGTGCAGGGTCAGCGATAGATGGGCTGCTGGGAAGGAGGTATCGGGCATCTTGGGTCCTCGCGAGCGTCTTGCGTACGGCCAGGCAAGTCCGCACGAAGCAATTGTTAGCGTAACTGGAGATGAACGGCAGGCAGACAAGTTTGGTTCCGGGTCGAAGCCGGCGGCAACCGTTCGCACGGCTCGGCAACTCCTGAGCCTCAGCGGGCGACGTGCATGTGATACCGGCCCGCATAGGTCCTGACTTGGTTCCGGCGCATCTCCGCCTATGCTGAGCGGCACGAAGGGGACAGGTCAACTCCTATGCGCCCCGGTATGACGGCTTGGGATGCCGCAATGCCCGGCGCGGCGGCCGGCATCCAGATGTCCCGACCGACTGTGCCGCGCCGCAGCCGACGCGATCCACCCGGCGGGTCGGGGATGCGGCCTCGCCATCGCAGGCAGGCAGCCTCAACCCGTCCGGACCAAGCTGCGGCACGGCCATGCGGGCGTGGGAGGAAACGGAACACGGAATTGTTTGTTCCGATCCCTGGCAAGCCCTGCTTTACGCGGACGCAAGCGGAGCGTGCCAGCCTCCTCCTGCCCGGCACCCCCCTCCACCACGCCCCCTCCACTACGAAGGACCTCGGCAATGCGCGCTCTCACCTGGCACGGCAAAGAGGACATACGCTGCGAGACGGTGCCGGACCCCACCATCCAGGACGGCCGCGACGCCATCATCAAGGTGACGGCCTGCGCCATCTGCGGCAGCGACCTGCACCTGATGGGCGGCTTCGTGCCGACCATGGAGAGCGGCGACGTGCTGGGCCACGAGTGCATGGGCGAGGTGGTCGAGGTCGGCCGCGACAACACCAGGCTCAAGGTCGGCGACCGCGTCGTGGTGCCGTTCACCATCTGCTGCGGCGAGTGCCGGCAGTGCCGCCGGGGCAACTGGTCCTGCTGCGAGCGCAGCAACCCGAACGGAGAGGCGCAGGCCAAGCAGTACGGCTACCCGCTCGCCGGGCTGTTCGGCTTCAGCCACCTCACCGGCGGCTTCCCAGGCGGCCAGGCCGAGTACGTCCGGGTGCCCTATGCCGACGTGGGGCCGATCAAGGTGCCGGCCTCCCTGACCGACGAGCAGGTGCTGTTCCTGTCCGACATCTTCCCGACCGCCTACATGGCATCCGAGCACTGCGAGATCACGCCCGAGGACACCGTTGCCATCTGGGGCTGCGGCCCCGTGGGGCTGCTGGCGATCAAGTGCTGCCTGATGCTGGGGGCCAAGCGCGTCATCTCGATTGATAACGTGCCGGAGCGGCTGGCGATGGCGCGCGAGGCCGGGGCCGAGACGCTGGACTACACGGACGGCGACCTGCAAGCCAAGATACTGGAGCTGACGGGCGGACAAGGCCCGGACGCGGTGATCGAGGCCGTGGGCATGGAGAGCCACGGCGCCACGACGGCGCAGAGCATCGTGTCCACGGTCATGGCGCACACCGTCAGCTTCGAGCGGCCGTTCGCGCTGAACCAGGCGATCCTGGCCTGCCGGCCCGGCGGCATCGTGTCCATGCCGGGCGTGTTCGCCGGGCAGACCGGGCCGATTGCGATGGGTGCGCTGATGCAGAAGGGCCTGACGCTCAAGACGGGCCAGACGCACGTGCAGCGCTACCTGAAGCCGCTGCTGGAGCGGATCGAGAAGGGGGACATAGACCCGTCCTTCATCATCACCCACCGCAGCGTGGGGCTGGAGGACGGGCCGGACCTGTACAAGACGTTCAGGGACAAGAAGGACAAGTGCATCAAGGTCGTGCTGCGGCCGAACGGATAAGGTGACAACCCCCGGCCGGGCGGACCACGCGCCGCACGGCCGGGGCGAACGGGATCAGGCGGCCATGCCCGGCGCCCCTCGACGGTGGCGCGACAACGGATGCAGGACGTGGCGGCAACCTCGGCGTGACGAGGGCGGCAGGACTGGATGCAGGCCCAACGCCGCCCCCGGCTGGGGTTCTATGCCGTCCAGCGGCGGCAGGGCTTCCCGCCAACCACGCTCAATGCCCATGCTCAATGCAACGGCCAGGTCTGGATGATCAGCCAGGTGCCGAGGCCGACGATGAGGCATGACAGCGGCAGGCCCATGCGCCAGTAGTCGCTGAACCGGTAGCCGCCGGGCGCCATCACCAGCAGGTTGTTTTGGTGGCCGATGGGCGTCAGGAAGTCGCAGGACGCACCGAGCGCAACCGCCATCAGGAAAGCGTCCGCCCCGAAGCCGAGGTTGCCCGCGACGGAGGCGGCGACCGGCCCCATAACTAGCACCGCCGGGGCATGATGCAGGAACGGCGTGACCAGCATGGTGGTGACCAGGATGAAGCCAACGGCCAGGCTGCCCGGCAGGTGGGCCGCGACGAGCGTGAGCGCGTTGCCGATCAGGCCCGCCGCCCCGGTGTCCTTCAACGCCTCGCCCACCGGGATCAGGCAGCCCAGCATGACGATGATGGGCCAGTCTATCGCGTCGTAGGCCTGCTTCGGGCTGAGCACGCGGAACAGCACAACCAGCGTGGCGGCGACGAAGAACGCGACCTCCGCCGGCACCAGCCGCGTCGCGATTACGATGATGGCCGCTGCCAGGACGGCGACCGGCAGCAGCCGCGGCCGTTGCTGCCCGAGCGCCAGGTTGCGCTCGGCCAGCGGCAGGCACCCGAGCTGGGCCAGCGCGTCGGTCAGCCCGCCCTGCCTGCCCTGGATCACCACGGTGTCGCCGACCTGGAAGCGGGTCCTCCGCAGCCGGTCCCTGATCCGGTGCCCGCTGCGCCCCACCGCCAGCACGTTCACCTCGAAGCGCTGGCGCACCCGCAGGGTCTCCAGGGTCTGGCCGGCCATCATGGAGCCTTCGATGACCACCGCCTCCACCGCTTCCAGCTCGTCGTCCTTGCTGCCGGTCGCCGGCAGCTCGACGGCGCCGAGCAGCTCCAGCCCGCCCTGGTCAATCACCGGCTTGAGCGTGACTGGGTCGCCCTGCAGGATCAGCAGGTCGCCGGCATAGAGCGTCCAATGCCGGCCCGGGACGTATCGCCCGTGCCCCTCCCGGATGATCGCCGACACGACGATGTTGCCGTCGCCAAGGGCTTCCAGATCGCCGACGGTCCTGTCCGCCAGCGGCGACCCCGGCGGCAGCCGGGCCTCGCTGGTGTACTGCTCGATCTCGAACCGCCGCTCGGCCGGGGCCTGCCCCTTGCGACCCTTGGGGATCAGCCGCCAGCCGACCGCCAGGAAGCCGATTGCCATCACCGAGAGCGGCAGGCCGACCGGCGTGAAGTCGAACAGCGTGAACGGCTTGCCCTGCGTCTCCTGCCGCACGGCGGAGATCAGCAGGTTCGGCGAGGTGCCGATCTGGGTGATGGTGCCGCCGACGAGCGAGCCGAACGCCAGCGGCATCAAATAGAGCGACGGCGGGCGCTTGCTGCGCTCGGCGGTCTGGATGGCGATGGGCATGAAGATGCCCAGGGTGCCGACGTTCTTCATGAAAGCCGACAGGAACGTGACGCAGGCCGTCAGGGCGCCGACTTGCAGCGAGGTGGTGCGGAGCCGCGTGAGCAGCCGCCGGGTCGCGGCCTCGATAACGCCCGAGACCGCGACCGCGCGGCCGAGCACCAGGACGGAGGCGATAATGATGATGACGGGGTTGGAGAATCCCTCGAAGACCTTCTCCCGCGGCACGATGCCCGTCAGCGCGGCGCATGACAGCGCCAGGGCGGCGACGACATCGTAGCGCAGGCGGTCGGACACGAAGAGGCCCAGCATGACGGCGACGATGGCAAAGGCTTCGGTCTGGTGCAGGGTCAAGCGCGCGCTCCTGGAAGTAGCCGTGCAGCGGCCGGCGACCGCTGCACGGCTTGCAGGACTAGCGCCACGGCTCCCCAGAACCGTCAAGCCAGGGCCGTCAAGCCAGGATCGTCGAGGTGGACGGATGCAGCCGCGGCCACGCACGCGATGGGGCCGGACAGATCCAGCCAGGCGTTCCAGTGCCCCTGACGGAGGATTCAAGCCTCATGCAGATAAAGGCGGGCGAAGCTTGCCCAACGATCAGGAGGCGACCATCCCGCATTCCCTTGGCGTCAACGCGGCACCGTGCCCAGGCAGCGGCGGCCGTAGTGTTCCTGGTTTTTCTCGTTCTCTTCTTGGGTGTGCCGGGGATGTGCCGGCCTGTATCGAAACGGCAGGTTCCGGTCAGCCCGGACCTGCCGCAGCCACGACCGCGAACCCGCGCCGCTCGAAGATCGCCCGCGCCTCCGGCCCGGCCAGGAACAGCAGCAACGCGCGCGCCTCGGGCGCATCGCCGTCCCGCGTGACCGCGAACGGATAGGTGATGCGGTCGTGCGTGCCCGCCGGGAAGGTGCCCGCCACGGCCACGCCCGCGCTGGCGGCGGCGTCGGTCGCATAGACGATGCCGGCCGGCGCCTCGCCGCGCTCGACCAGCAACAGGGCGCCGCGCACGTCCTCGGCCCTGGCCAGGCGCGGCTCCGCCTGGGGCCACAGGCCCAGGGCGGTCAGGGCCTGCCTGGCGTAGATGCCGGCCGGCACGTGCGCCGGGTCGCCGGTGGCGAGGCGCCCGCCGGGGCCGAGCAGGGCGGCGAGGTCCAGGCCGGGGCCTATCGCCACCTGCCTGGCCCGGTTCCTGGGCACCACGAGGACGAGGCTGTTGGCCAGCAGGTCGCGGCGGCTATCCGCGGCGACCAGGCCCCGCTGCGCCAGGTAGTCCATCCACCGCTGGTCGGCGGAGGCGAACAGGTTGGCCGGCGCCCCCTGCTCGATCTGCCGTGCGAGCGTCGAGCTGGACGCGAAGGTGAGCCGCAGCGGCGCGTGCCCGGCCCGCTGCCAGGCCGCCGAAACGTCCGTCATGGCGTCGGTCAGGCTCGCGGCTGCGAACACCGCGACCTGCTGGGCCGCCGCAGCGAGCGGGGACAGTGCAAGCAAGCCGGCAACCAGAAGCCTGGGCAGCATGGGACACCTCTTGGCCGGGTTCGTGGGCGAGGATGCAAAAGCCGGTCAGTGCTACACTTGATGAGGCGCAATGTACGCGCCAGCGCGGAATGCAGGCATGACCCGGCGATGGCAACCTGCTTGGCAAGAAGGCGGTGTTGGATGGGCACTGCCGGGCCGTCACGCCTGGACGGCCGGAACGCGCCGCTTCGGGGCCACCGAACCTGCTTGGCGGGACCGGCGCCTTGTGCCGGGACAAGGCGTGGCCCTAGCGGCATTGCCGCGGACCAGCACATGCCGGCTGCCTCCGCAGGGAGATTGGCCTATGCTCGTCGGCACCACGACAAGAGGAAAAACAGGCAGCATGGACGCCAACCTCAGCAACGCCGCGGCCATTGGTCCCGGCCCAAGGGTGACGGCCGTTCCGGTCCCGGTGACGAGGGAGCGGCTCGACGGGACCGGCGCGGAGGCGGGCATCCGTCCCGTCGCGGTCGAGGTTGCGGTCAACGTCGTCTATGGCACCGTGCCCTACGCCGTGATGATGATGACGCCGGCCGACCTGGAGGACTTCGCGGTCGGGTTCAGCCTGACGGAGGGCGTCATCCAGGCACGGGCCGACGTGCGCGGCACGCGGGTCGAGGACGACCCCGACGGCCTGCGCCTGGTGGTCAACCTGGCGGCGGACCGCTTCCACACCCTGCTCGCCCGGCGGCGGTCCATGAGCGGGCGCACCAGTTGCGGCGTGTGCGGCATCGAGGACCTGGCCGCCGTGCCGCGCGCGCCGCAGCGGCTGCGGGACCACGCGGCGGCAAGCACGTCCGCGATCCGGCGTGCCCTGGACGATCTGCCGGGCCTGCAGATGCTGAACCAGGACACAGGCGCGGTACATGCCGCGGCCTGGGCCGGGCCGGACGGCGCCATAACCTGCCTGCGCGAGGATGTCGGACGGCACAATGCGCTGGACAAGCTGGTCGGCGCCCTGCTGACCCGCGGGGTGGACCCGTCCGGGGGCTTCCTGCTGGTGACGAGCCGCTGCTCGTACGAGATGGTCGAGAAGGCGGCGGCGCTGGGCGCCGGGACGCTGGTGGCGATCTCCGCCCCGACCTCGCTGGGGGTGGAGCGGGCGCGGCACCACGGCATCACCCTGGTCGGCCTCGCCCGCAAGGACACGATGACGGTCTTCACGGGGCCGGCACCCTCCGACGGGTAGGCAGCAGGCAGGACCAGGCGGGCGCCGCCGGCTGACCGGGACGGCGGGAACGCCCCGGCACGGCGTCCATGGGGTTATCGAATCCGGTCGCGGCCACACATGCGGATGCCGCCACTTCGGCGGCAAGACCGAGGAACCTTCATTGCCCAGCCCGACCCGCCTGCTCATCGCCTTCTACTCGCGGACCGGCTCGGTCGAGACGCTTGCCGTCGCCGCCGCGGACGCCGCGCGGGAGGCCGGCGCCGAGGTGCGCCTGCGCCGGGCGCGCGAAGTAGCCTCCGAGGAAGCCATGGCGCAGTCGAAGGGCTGGCTGGAGGGCGCCCGGCGGCAGAACGCCCTCTACGAAGCTCCTACTAAGGACGACGCCGAGTGGGCCGACGCCATCCTGTTCGGCACGCCATGCTACTTCGGCGCGATGGCGACGGAGCTGAAGAACTTCCTCGACCAGCTCGGCCCGCAGTGGAAGCAGGGCGCGCTGGCCGGCAAGGTGGGCGGGGCGTTCGCCACCGCCTCCTGGCCGCACGGCGGGACCGAGGTGGTCACGCTCTCGATGTACGTGCCGATGGCGCACCTGGGCATGGTAGTCCTGCCGACGGGCTACACGGACGAGGCGATGCTGGAAGCGGGGTCGCCCTATGGCGCCTCGGCCATCGTCGGGTCGGACAACAAGGCGCCGCGCATCGAGGATTTGGATGCCATGCGGCACCAGAGCCGCCGCATGGTGGCCATCACCGGGGCGCTGATCGCCGCGGGGGAGATGCCAAGCCGCCGCAGGCAGGCCCAGGCGGCACAGGAGGCTTCGTCCGCCGCGTAAGGGCCATGAGGCGGAACCTGCGACTGCACCGTGGACACCGCCTCACTCAGCCAGGGAACTAGGCTGCCACGCCGGCGCAGCCCCGCCTCATGCGCCTGCCAGCTCGTGATGCGGGGGTACGCGCGGGACGCAATGGCAGCGGACGGCGTCGCGCTTGGATGGCGTGAGAGGATCACAGCCCCGCCGCCCGCGTCACGCCGCCAAGCCGCACCCCTGCACCAGAGCACCTATCGGACCTGGTTTACTCCCGCGCCGGACAGCCCTAGCGTACGAGGAACGGCGGCAAGCGCCGGTTCCAAGGAGGGTCGTTCGCCCATGTCAGCCATCACCCGACTGCTGCCCGCACTCGCCCTGGCCGCCGCCCTGCCCGCGGCGGCGCAGGCGGCCGATCCGATCCGCATCGGCGTGATCGCCGAGAACTCCGCCATCAGCGGCATCGCCATCCCGAACGCCGCCATGATCGCCGCCGAGGAGATCAACGCCAAGGGCGGCGTGGACGGCCGCATGATCGAGATCGTGGCCTACGACAACCACAACTCCGCCGCCGACGCGGTGCGCGCGTTCCAGCGCGCGGCGAACCAGGACAAGGTCCATGCCGTCATCGCCACCTACACCAGCGAGGTCGCCCTGGCGCTGGAACCCTGGGCCGGGCGCCTGCGTATTCCCACCATCACGCCCGGTGCCGCCAGCGACGAGATCAGCAAGCGCATCCACGGCGACTACGAGCACCTGAAGTACAACTTTCATGGCTACCTGGCGTCCGCCTTCCTGGCCCAGTCGGTCTGCGACGCCGCCAAGGACCTGCTGGTTGACAGCAGCCTGCACATGAAGACCGCCGTCATCATGAGCGAGGACGCCGCCTGGACCGGCCCGCTGGACGCCGGCTACGAGGCGTGCCTGCCGAAGATCGGCCTCAAGGTCCTGGACCACATACGCATGTCCCCGGACACCACCGACTTCACCCCGATCTTCAACGGGATCGAGGCCAAGAAGCCCGACGTGATCATCACCGGCATCAGCCATGTCGGCGTGCAGCCGACGGTGCAGTGGACCAACCAGCAGGTGCCTATCCCGATGTTCGGCATATCGTCACAGGCCACCTCCAGCACGTTCTGGAAGGACACCAACGGCGCGACCGAGGGCGTCGTGCTTCAATTGGTCGCAGTGGACACCGTTGCCAGCACCGCGAAGACCATGCCCTTCGCCGCGGCCTATACCAAACGCTACGGCATCACCCCGGCCTATTCCGGCTATGGCGCCTATGACGACGTATATATCCTTGCTGACGCCATACACCGGGCCGGCGGGACCGACCCCGACAAGATGGTGACGGCGCTGGAGGCGACGGACTGGGTGGGAACCGTGGGCCGGGTTCAGTTCTTCGGCAAGGACGACCAGTTCACCCACGCCCTGAAATACGGCAAGGACAACGTGAGCGGCCTGGTCGTGCAATGGCAGAATGGCAAGCAGGTTGCGGTCTGGCCGCCCGCCGTGGCGACGGGGACGCTGCGCTTCCCGGGTTTCGTCAAGGTGTCGAACTAGCTCGGCCTGACCCGGCGGCAGGGGGATGCTGGCCCTCCAAATCCTGATAGACGGCTTCGCGGTCAGTGCGCTGTACGGCCTGGGGGCGGTCGGCTTCACCCTGATGTTCGGCGTGTCCGGCGTGCTGAACCTGGCGCATGGAGGTATCATGCTGGTGTCCGCCGTGGTCGCCTGGCTGGTGGCCGACCGATTCGGCGCCTATGGCGGCGCGCTGGCCGGGCTGCTGGCCGGCATCGCCACGGCGTTCGCGACCTATGGCCTGGTCGTGCGGCCCATACAGCGGTCGCGCGCGATCCCTGCGGAGGAGAAGGAGATCTTCGTCCTGACCGGGACGCTGCTGTGGGGCATCATGATCCAGGAGGTCGTCGCCTATTTCACGACGACCAGCCCCCATACCGTGCGGCCGTTGATCGCGGGGGTCACGGTGATCGCCGGGGTGCGCACCCCGACCAACGAGATACTGACCGCCGTGCTGTGCTGGGCGGCCATCGGGCTGCTGTGGCTGCTGGTGAACCGCACCCGGGCCGGCAAGGCGCTGCTGGCGGCGTCCATCAACCCGCGCGGGCTGACCCTGCTGGGGTTCGAGCTGCAAAGCATCTACCTGCTCGTCTGGGCGATCTACGGCGTGCTGGCCGGGACCGCCGGGGTGCTGCTGGGCGCCTTCCTGGGCGTGTCGTCGGAGAACGCGGGGACGCTGACCGCCTCCGCCTTCTCCATCGTGGTGCTCGGCGGCCTGGGCAGCGTCACCGGGTCCCTGGTGGCGGCCTATGCGGTCGGCTACCTCGAAACGATGACGGCCTACCTGATCTCCCCCTCGTTCCGCACCATCCCGGCGCTGCTGCTGCTGGTCATCGTGGTCTATTTGCGCCCGCAGGGCCTGCTGGGGCGGCGCTGATGCGGGCTGCGTTGCGCTCGCCGCTGCTTTGGGTGGGGGTGCTGGGGCTGGCGGTCGCGGCGGCGCTTCCGCTCGGCGCGTCCAGCTACATACTCGGCATCCTGACGGTCGGCTACTATTTCGGCGTGTTCGCCATGTCGTGGGACCTGCTGTTCGGCTTTGCCGGGGAGGTCAACTTCGGGCCGACGTTCCTGGTGGGGCTGGGCGCCTATGGCGCCGGCATCCTGAACAGCGAGGCCGGGCTGCCGATTCCGGTCTGCATCCTGTTCGGCACCGCCCTGGCCGTGGCGGGCGGGCTGCTGCTGGCGGTGCCGGCGCTGCGGCTCAGCGGCCCCTATTTCGGGCTGACGACGCTGGTCGCGGTGCTGCTGCTGCAGCAGATGGTGACGGTGTTCGCCAAGCAGACCGGCGGCGAGATTGGGCTGACGATCCCCGATGTCATGTCCATTGACGAGGCCGCCAACTACTATATCGCGCTCGGCCTCATGGCGGCGAGCGGCGCCGTGCTGTTCGGGCTTTCGCGCTCGGCGGCCGGGCTGATCCTGCAGGCGTGCGGGCAGGACCCGGTAGAGGCGCAGGCGCTGGGCTTCAACGTCGCCAAGCACAAGCTGGCAGCGTTCTGCGTCAGCGCCTTCTTCAGCGGCCTAGCAGGGGCGATGCTGGTGTTCTACTTCGGCACGGCCTCGCCGGGAACGGTCATAGACATCGCGGTCGGCGTGCAGGTCATCATCGCCGCCGTGCTGGGCGGGCGCCGGACCATCCTGGGCGCCGCCCTCGGCGCGGTCGTGCTGATCCTGGCGGGGGAGGCACTGCGCCCCCTGGGGCAGCTCAGCACGTTCGTCGTGTCCGCGGCGGCGCTGCTGACGATCCTGTTCCTGCCGGCCGGGCTGCTGGGCGCGCTGGCGCGGGACCGGCAGTGACGGGATCGGCAGTGACAGGACGGCAGTTGAAGATCGGCAGTGACCGGCTTGCTTGAGGTCCAGGGCCTCGTGAAGCGGTTCGGCGGCCTGGTGGCGGTGGGCGGCATGTCGTTCGGCGTGGCGCCCGGCGAGATACTCGGGCTGATCGGCCCCAACGGCTCCGGCAAGTCCACGGTGATGAAGCTCATCATGGGCATCGAGCGTCCGAACGCCGGCAGCGTCCATATCGACGGCACGGACGTTGCGGGCTGGCCCAGCCACCGGGTTGCGCGGCAGGGGGTCGGCCTGGTGTTCCAGCACTCCCGCCCGCTGCACCGGCAGACCGTGCTGGAGAACATCAAGCTCGCCCTGCTGCCGGACTCGCTGCTGCGCCTGTTCGCCGACCCCGGCGTGGACCGCCGCGCCCGCGCCATCGCCGAGCGCGTCGGCCTGGGCGCGGTGCTGGGCCGGCGCCCTGCCACCCTGCCGTTCGCCGACCTGCGCCGGCTGGAGCTGGCCAAGGCCATCGGGCGGGACCCCAAGGTGGTGCTGGTGGACGAGCCGTTCGCCGGGCTGACGAGCGGGGAGATGGGCGCCTTCTCCGACCTGATCGCCAGCTTCCGCGCGGAGGGCAAGGCGGTGCTGCTGGTGGACCACAACGTGAAGGGCGTGGCGGCGCTGGTGGACCGCGTGCTGGCGATGTATCTCGGCGAGCCGATAGCCGAGGGGACGGCCGAGCAGGTGATGCAGGACCCGCAGGTGCGCCGGGTCTATCTCGGTGGCGCCATCGAGACCTCCGCGCGCCCGGCGCCCACGGCCAGGTCAGGGCCGCCGCTGCTGGAGGTGTCCGGCGTTGATGTCCTGTATGGCAAGGCGCAGGCGCTGGAGGGCGTGTCGCTGCATGTGCGCGAGGGCGAATTCGTCTCGGTCGTCGGGCTGAACGGCGCGGGCAAGACCACGCTGTTCAACGCCATCTCCGGCCTGGTGCCCTATGCCGGCAGCATCGCCTGGGCCGGCGACTCCCTGGCCGGGCGCAGCGCGGCCGTCATCGCGCGCGGCGGCATCGTGCAGTGCCCGGAAAGCCGGGAGCTGTTCGGCAGCATGAGCGTGCGGGAGAACCTGGACCTCGGCGGCTCCCGCCTGCCCCGGGCGAAGCGCGACGAGCTGCTGGACTGGCTGTTCGGCTTGTTCCCGATCCTGCAGTCCCGGCAGACGCAGCGTGCCGCGACGCTGTCGGGCGGCGAGCAGCAGATGCTGGCCATTGCCCGTGCGCTGATGATGCAGCCCCGCCTGCTGATCCTGGACGAGCCGACGCTGGGCCTGGCCCCGGTGATCTTGGAGCAGCTCAGCCGCGCGCTGGAGGTGCTTCGCACCACCACCACGATCACGGTGCTGTTGGGCGAGCAGAACGTGACGTTCGCGCTGCCGCACGCCGACCGGGTGTATGTGCTGGAGCACGCCCGGATCGTGTGGGAGGGCGACCCCGTCCGCTTCGCGCAGGAGGCCGGGGCGGCCTACCTTTGAGGGTGCAATTGCCAGCCGATGTTCTTGCCGCATCCTGCCTTGGGCGGGCGGCTTTGCTGACGGCCTGGATGTCCCTCCAGCCCGGCCTGCGCCCAGCACGGGGCGGGACGCGCAGGTGACGGCCGCCATGCAGCCCGGACGATGGCTGATCCTGGCCGATGACCTGACCGGCGCGGCCGACTGCGCCGTTGCGTTCGCCCGTAGCGGCCACGCGGCGTCGGTGGCCTGGGGCGCCGCGGCGGCGGTGGCCGGGGACGCCGGGGCGGCGGGCGACGCAGTGGTGGCGTTCGATGCCGATAGCCGGCGGCTGCCGCCCGATGCCGCGGCGGCACGCCATCTGGCGTTGTTAAGCGCTCATTACGGCACCGGCACGGCCCTGTTCAAGAAGATCGACTCCACCTTGCGCGGCCAGCCGGCGGCAGAGCTGGCCGGGATGGTGCAGGCCCTGCGCCGGCGGGGACTGGGCGCGTTGTCCGTCATGGCCCCGGCGTTCCCGGCGATGGGCCGCACGACGGAGGACGGTCATGTCCGGGTATGCGGCCAGGCGCTGGAGACGACGGCGCTTTGGGCGCGTGAACACGGCTGCGCCACTGCCCACCTGCCTTCCGTGCTGGGGGGCGTGGGCCTCCATGTGACGCTGGCGCGGCTGGACATGGTGCGGGCCGGACCGGCGGCCTTGGCCGGGTGGATCGGGGACGCGCTCGCGGCCGGGCTGGACATCGTGGTGTGCGACGCGGTCACGCAGGCCGACCTGGAGATCGTGGCAGCGGCCACGCTGCCGATGGCAGGGGCGCTGTTCTGGACGGGATCGGGCGGCCTCGCACAGGCGCTGGCCGGCCCTGCCCTCGCCGGCCGAGCCGGACCTGTCGAGGTTGCGGGCGGCATCCTGCTCGTGGTCGGCAGCGTCGCCGAGGCATCGCGCGCCGCGTCCGCACTGCTTGCCGGCGACCCCTCGCTGCTGACGGAGCGCATCGCGCCGGCGACCCTGCACGCCGGAGCCGGCTGCATAGCCTGGCAGGGCGCGTCCCGGCGCATAGCGGCGGCGCTCGCTTGCGGCGCCGACGTGCTGGTGGAGATCGCAGCCGAACGGGATGCCGACCTGTCCCGGGGCGCCGCCCTGGCCCGGCAGCTCGCCCTGCTGCTGCGTCCCGCGGCGGCCGGCGCCGGCGCGGTGTTCGCCACGGGTGGAGAGACCGCGGTTGCCGTGCTGGACGCCCTGGGCGTCACCGGCATACGCATGGTTGACGAGATCGAGCCGGGCGTCGCACTTGGCCTGGCCCGCGGCGCCATGGCCGTGCCCGTCGTCACCAAGGCCGGAGCGTTCGGCGACGCCGGCACGCTGCTGCGCTGCCTGTCCCACCTGCGCCGCCACCGGCGGACGGAGAACCCGCCATGAGCACCGCGACCGGCCACCGGCCCATCATCGCCGTCACGATGGGCGACGCCTCCGGCATCGGGCCGGAGATCATCATGAAGGCGCTGGCGCGCGACGACGTTGCCGCCCTGTGCCGCCCCTTGGTGGTGGGCGATGCGGCCCGGCTGCGGGAGGCCGGGGCGCTCGTGGGCAGCGCGCTGGCGGTCAACGCGCTCCAGGTTCCGGACGAGGCGCGTTACGCCCGCGGCGCCGTGGACTGCATTGACCTCGGCCTGATCCCGGCCGGGCACCCCTTCGGCACGCTGTCCGCGGTGTCCGGCGAGGGCGCCTTCCGCTACATCGAGCGGGCGACCCGGCTTGTCCAGGCCGGGGAAGCCGACGCGATCTGCACGGCGCCGCTAAGTAAGGAGGCGCTGCACGCCGCCGGGCACAAGTTCCCCGGCCATACCGAGCTGCTGGCCCACCTGACCGGCACGCCGGAGGTGTCCATGATGCTGGTCGCGCCAAAGCTGCGCGTGATCCACGTCACCACGCATATCGGCCTGATCGCCGCGATCCGCATGATCGAGCCTGGCCTGGTCGGGCGGGTCATCGCCCGCGGGCGCGACACGCTGACGAAGGCCGGCATCGCCGAGCCGCGCATCGGCGTCTGCGGCATCAACCCGCACGCCGGGGAGAACGGCCTGTTCGGCGAGGGCGAGGAGGAGGCGAAGATCATCCCGGCCGTTCGGGCATGCCAGGCCCGGGGCTGGCGCGTGGAGGGGCCGCTTCCGGCCGACACCCTGTTCTTCCGGGCAGCCCGCGGCGACTTCGACCTGGTGGTGGCGATGTATCACGACCAGGGGCACGGCCCAGTGAAGGTGATGGGGCTGGAGGCCGGGGTGAACATCACCATCGGGCTGCCGGTGGTTCGCACCTCCGTGGACCACGGCACCGCGTTCGACATCGCCGGCAAGGGCGTCGCCGACGAGGGTTCGCTGGTGGAGGCGCTGCGCCAGGCGGCGGAGCTGGCGCCGAACCGGCACTGACGCGGGAGCGGCCCCGAGGCTCAAGGCTTCGAGACGCCGGCTGCATCAACGCACACCTCCGGCGTGGGCCTGGCCGGCACTGCATGGGGGCCTTCACCACCATTCCCGGCCGCAGCACGGGTTTCATGGGGCAGGGAACCGGGACTGCCGCCAATGGCCTGCGCCAGCTGTTCCGCCGGTTCTCCCGGTTCCATGGCGAACTTAGCCGCACGCCGGCCGACCCGCCAGACTGGCCGTCTCGCCTGCGGCCAGCTCGATGATCTCCGCGGTGATCTCCTCCTGGCGCACCGTCCTCTGGCTGGCCTGCAAGGACGAAAGCTGGCGCTCGATCTGGGTCCGGGCGGCGGCCATCGCCTCCATGCGTGCCTCGTTCTCCGCCGCGAAGGCGTGGAGCGCGGCGTTGCAAAGCTGCGCGTGGAGGTGCTCCGCCGCGAGACCCGTCAAGAGGGCGGACGGTACCAGGTTCAGCAAGGGCGCGTTCAGGTCCTTCGATTGAGGGAACAGCGCCGGGTCGAGCGGCAGCAGGCGGCGGCTCTGGACGGATCTGCCGCGGCCCGGCTGCCAATCCGTGAAGACGGCATCAATCCGCCCGGGTCCGCCATCGGCGGCCCAGGCGTGCAACGCCCCGGCTATGGTGTCGGCCAGTTTCGGGATGCCCGAGGAATGGGACGGCATGGCGGCGCTCCAGCCGGGCGTGATCCCCCGTTCGGCCGCCACGGCCAGGCCGCGCGTGCCGATGAGGAACAGGCCGGCCCCAGCCACGCCGGCGCCCGCCGCATCCAGCACCCGTCCGCTGAACGCCCCGGCGAAGCCCTGCTCGGCGCAGAACAGCACCAGGGCGGGCCGTCCCGGCGCATCCGCCTGGCCGTCCCGCCCTTCGGGAAGCAGGGCCAGCACCCGGCTGATTGCGGCTGCGATGGTCGCCGCGTAGGCGTCCACCGCGGCAAGCTGGTTGCGCGCCTGCTGTGCGCGGGCGGCGGCGATCCCGCGCATCGCGTTCACGACCGCGCCAAGCTGGCGGACGCCGTTGATGCGCGCACCGATGTCAGCGAGCCGTTCCGTCATGGTGCGGGTGTGGGCATGACGCTCCGCACATGCTCCTTCAGCGCCGCCAGCAGCGCCTGCCTGCCGGCCTCGTCCAGCGTGCCCGTGTCCTGCACCGCCCGGACCGGCCCGGCCGCCGCCCGGTCGAGCGCCGCGGCGAAGCCCTGGCGGAACCCTGCCACGGCCGGGAGCGGCAGTGCGTCCAGCAGGCCGGACTGCACCGCCAGGACCAGCGCCACCTCGTCCGCCAGGCGCAGCGGGGCGTGCTGCGGCTGGGCCAGGACCGCGCGGATGCGGGCGCCGCGGGTGAGCTGGTCGCGGACGCGCGCATCGGGCATTCCGCCGAACCGGGTGAACGTCTCCAACTCCAGGAATTGCGCATAGTCCAGGCGCAGCGTCTGCGCCGCGTCCCGCAGCGCGCGGGCCTGGGTTTTGCCGCCGACCCGGCTGACGCTGGTGCCCACGTCCACCGCCGGCTTCTGGCCGTCGTGGAACAGCTTGGCGTCCAGCACGATCTGGCCGTCGGTGATCGAGATCAGGTTGGTCGGGATGTAGGCGCTGAGGTTGCCGGCGTCGGTCTCGGCGATGGGCAGCGCCGTCAGCGATCCGCCGCCCCTCTCCTTGGACAGCTTCGCGGCGCGTTCGAGCAGCCTGGCATGGACGTGGAACACGTCGCCCGGATAGGCTTCGCGCCCTGGCGATTGGCGGGTCAGCAGGGCGATCTCGCGATGGGTGGCCGCGTGCTTGCTCAGGTCGTCCATCACGATCAGCGCGTGCCCGCCGCGGTCGCGGAAGTACTCGGCCATTGCCATGCCGGCGAACGGCGCGATCCATTGCAGCCCGGGGGAGCTTGCGGCCGAGGCGACGACGACGATGCAGCGCCCGGAGGCGCCGCCATCCTGGATCGCGTCAATGGCCCGGCGGATGCTGGAGCTTTTCTGCCCGACGGCGACGTAAACGCAAACGATGTCGCTGTCCCGCTGGTTGATGATCGTGTCTATGGCGATGGTCGTCTTGCCGGTGGCGCGGTCGCCGATGATCAGCTCGCGCTGGCCGCGGCCCAGGGCGAACAGCGCATCAACGACCAGGAGGCCGGTTTGGACAGGCTGGATGACCAGGTCGCGGTCAATGATCTCCGGCGCCGGGCACTCGATGGGGTCGAGTTGGCTGGCGGCGACGGGACCCTTGCCGTCGAGCGGCCGGCCCAGCGGGTCAACGACCCGGCCGAGCAGGGCAGGCCCAACCGGCACTCGCACCACGTCGCCGGTGCCGCGCACCGGGTCGCCGGCCTCCACGCCGTCCACGTCGTCCAGCAGGACGCAGCCGACACGGCTACGTTCGAGCACCTGGGCGAAGCCAGACCCGCCCCGGCCGAAGCGCAGCAGCTCGTCCAGGCGCACGCCGGGCAGGCCCGAGACGAGGGCGATGCCGTCGCCCACCTCCTCGACGCGGCCGGTCTGCGCGGCCTGCGCGCCCAGGGACACGGCGCCGAGCCTGGCGCGGGCGCCGGCCAGCCAGGCGTCAGCGCCGACCGTCATGCCCGGCCCCTTCCCCAACTTTTTCGGAGATCAGTGCCAGGTCCGCCTGCCAGGAGTTGCTGACGTCCAGATGCGGGCCGTGCAGCTCCAGCCCGGCGATGAGGGCCGGGTCGGTCCGGTATGTCACCCGCGCCGCGGCGCCCAGGGCCTCGGCGATCAGGCCAGTCGTGCGCGCCTGGTCCGCCGGGTTGATCGGCGCCGCGCTGACGGCCTCGAGGCCGGCGTCGGCAGCAGCCTGCCGCGTCGCGTCCGGCAAGGCGCGGAGCCGTTCCAGCAGCCAGGCGAGGAAGCTGGCCTCCACCGCCGGGCCGGTGAGCCGCGCGGCGAGCCGGCCGGCAATGTCCACGCCCAGGTGGCCGGAACGCTCGGCCCAGGCGTCCTCGCCGGCAAGCTGAGCGGCGGCAATCGCTGCCGTCCCCGCCGCCTCCAGCGCCGCCACCCTTGCGGCCGTGTCCGCAAGCTGCGCCGTGGCGGCCTGTCCGGCGGCGTCGTGCGCCTGCTGCAGGATCGCGTCGCGCTCGGCGGCGAAACCGGCGCGCACCTTGTCCACCTCGGCCAGGGCAGCGGCGGCTTCGGCGCGCGTGGCCTCCGCCTCGTCCAGCACGCCTTTGACCTTGGCCCGGCGCTGCTCGATCATCGCGGCGACCGGCCGCCAGAAGAAGCGCTGCAGCAGCCACACTAGGACGGCGACGTTGACCGTCTGCAGGCCGAGCGTCCACCAATCGATCCGCATCGCGCTACTTCAGCAGCGGGTTGGCGAACAGCAGCAGCAGCGCGATCACCAGGCAGTAGATCGCCATCGTCTCGATCATCGCCAGGCCGACGAACAGCGTGCGGGAGATGGTGCTGGCCGCTTCCGGCTGGCGGGCGATGGCGTCCATGGCGGCGGCGACGGCGCGGCCCTCGGCCAGCGCCGGGCCGATGGCGCCGAACGAAACCGCGAGGGCGGCGGAAACGATGCTGGCAAGCGCCAACCAGTTCATGCGGAGGTCCTTTCGCCGGACGGGTCCGGGACGGGTTTCGCCTCGCCGATAGCCCCGGCGATGAACACCATCGCCAGGATCGCGAAGATGTACGCCTGCACCGCGCCGGTCAGCAGGTCGAGCGCCATGAGCGGGATCGGCACCAGCAGCCCGGCCAGCGACAGCACGATGCCGACGATGAACACCCCGCTCATGACGTTGCCGAACAGCCGGACCAGCAGCGAGAAGGTGCGGGTTATGCTCTCGATCACGTTCAGCGGCACCATGACGAGGCTGGGCGTGGCGAAGGTGGCGAGGTAGCCGCGCACCCCGCCCGCGCGTATGCCGAACCAGATCACCGCGAGGAACACCAGCAGCGCCAGGGCGGCATCGGTCTCCAGGTGGGCCGTGGGCGGCTCGACGCCGGGGACGAGCGTGGTCCAGTTGGCGGCGAAGATGAAGGCGAACAGCGTGCCGATGAAGGCGCGGTAAGGGCCGGGTTCGGTGTCCATGGTGTCGCGCACCTGGCCGTCCACGGTCTCGACGATCATCTCGAACGCCGATTGCGCGGCGGATGCGTCCAGCGCCAGGCGGCGGGTGACGAACATGGCGCCCAGCACCAGCACGGCCATGATCGCCCAGGTGGCGGCGACGGCCCCGGTGATCGGCACCGGACCTAGGTGGAACAGGGCGGTGCTGGTGAGCGGCGAGGTCATGCCCGCACCATCCCGGCGCGGCGCAGGACCACGGCGCGGGCAACGAGGACGCCGAGCGCCGTGACCAGCAGGGGCAGCGCACCTTCCAGGCTGATCAGCGTCAGGACGCCGCCCAGCAGGACGAAGCGGCCGACGATGGCCGCAACCGTCCCGGCGATCCCGCGCCCGGCGGCAAGCCGGTCGCTGGTCCAGCGCACGGACAGGAAATAGGCGGTCCCGAGCGCCAGCCCGGCAGCCAGGTGCGCCAGGAAGCTCAAGGCGCCGGTCCAGGTGTGAAGGTGGCTCATGCGCGCTGCATCCATTTCCAGGCCGACCAGAACCCCAGGACGGCGCCCAGCATCAGCAGCGGCGCGGTCCACAGCAGCCCGGACTGGAACCGCTGGTCCAGCCAGCGGCCCGCGAAGATGCCGATCAGGATCGGCACGACGATCATCCAGCCCAGCACCCCGATCTGCGCCAGGCGCCGGGCAACCGACCCGTCGCCGTCGCGCAGCCGGCGGCGGTGCCGCTCGTCCCGCAGGCGGACCTGCTCGACCAGCGGGTCCTGCTCGGGCGTGGTCATGACGACAGGCCCGGGCGGCTGGCGGGCTTCAGGCGGGTGGCCATGCGGCGGATCGCGGCGAGCTGCAGGCGCGTGCTCTCTACGCGCTCGGTGCGCTCCGTCTCGATGTCGGCGCGGAAGCGGGCCAGCACGCCCGACCCCTGCATGTCGGTCAGCAGCTCGTGGCCCTCGCGCGACCGCTCGCCGACGCCTGCGAAGACCGAAATGCCCTTGTACTTCTCGACCATGGCGTGGATCAGCTCCATCACCAGCACGGTCTTGCCGACGCCTGCGCCGCCGAACATCGCGGCCTTGCCGCCCTGGGCGAGCGGGGCCAGCAGGTCAATGACCTTGATCCCGGTCTCGAACACCTCGGTGGCCGAGGTCTCGTCCTCCAGCGCCGGGGGCGCGTTGTGGATGCCGCGGCGCGGCGTGCCCTCGGGCAGCGGCCCGCCGCGGTCCCGCACCGTGCCCAGCACGTCCAGCAACCGGCCCAGCACCGCGTCGCCGACCGGGACCTGGATGGGCGCACCGGTCGCCCGCACCGCCGTGCCGCGCGCCAGCCCGGCGGTCGCCTGCATCGCGATGCCCCGGACGGTGGCGGTGTCAACGTGGCTGTGGACCTCCAGCACCAGCGGCCCGGGCCGGTCCCACTCGACGGTCAGGGCGGTGTTGACCGGCGGCAGGGTGCCGCCGTCGAAGCGCACTTCCACGACGGCGCCGCGAACGGACAGGACGTGGCCGGAGACGGCTCGGCCGGCGGACCCTGCCTCTTTGACCGGATGGTCAGGCAGGGGAATGCGCCGCAGGGATGCGGAGGTGGTTGGCGCGGGCATGGATGCTGCGGCTCCGGCTGCGGTGCCGGGTCATCCTCTCGCGCGTGTGCGCCATCGCATCGGGATGGCGGCCTGGCGTCCTGACGAATGCGGAAGGTGTTCCGGCGTCCATGCCTGCAAGCGCCTTTGTTGGCGACGGCACGAGGTCGCTGGGTTTCGAAGATGCGCTTGGGTGATGCATGTCATCCTGCCAGCCATGCGGCGGCAGCGGCAGCCTCGGAAACTACTCATTCCAGCGGGCGTGCGCTGTTGCGGCCGGAGAAGGGACAGGGGTGACGGCGGGCACGCCAGCCTCCCCACCCGGAACCGCCCTGCCCGGCGGCGGCGATTTGGCAGCAGGCCGGTGCGGGCCATGGCGCGTCCTGCTGCATTTTGTCTTCCTGCTCCTTTTCGCCTCCGGGAGAGGGTTGGGATGCGGGACGCTGCGGGCGCAGGAACGGGTTCGGGCGGCTGACCAGGATATGGCGTGGCTCTTGCAGCCTCCCTCACCCCGGCCCTCTCCCGGAGGGAGAGGGAGGAGAGGGTGCCTGCCGCGGTTGACGCCGCCGCGCAAACGTCCTGTTCTCCGGTCCAGCCTTCACCCCTGCCGCAAAGGCTCCTTGTATGACCGTCACCGCCAACGGCCGCACCGCCGACCACTCGATTGACCCCATGTTCCTGGAACGCTGGTCCCCCCGCGCCTATGACGGCCAGCCCGTTCCGCGCGAGGACCTGATGACCATGCTGGAGGCTGCCCGCTGGGCGCCGTCGTCCTACAACTCGCAGCCCTGGCGGTTCCTGTACGCCATCAAGGACGGGCCGCACTGGGAGCAGTTCCTGGGCCTGCTGGCCGAGGGCAACCGCGCCTGGTGCAAGAATGCCGGCGCGCTGCTGGTGCTGCTGTCCAAGTCCACGATGGCGGTGCCGGGCAAGGAGGGGGAGGTGCCGTCGCACAGCCACAGCCACGATGCCGGGGCGGGCTGGGCCTACTTTGCGCTGCAGGCGGCGCGGATGGGCTACCAGGCGCACGGAATGGTCGGCTTCGACATGGACCGGGCGTTCGCCGAGCTGCACGTCCCGATCGGCTACCGGGTCGAGCAGATGATCTGCGTCGGCCGCCGCGGCGACCCGGCGCAGCTTCCGGACGCAGTGCGTGCGCGGGAGCAGCCAAACGCCCGCCGCCCAGTGTCGGAAAGCGCGTTCGAGGGCGCGTACCCTGCGGCTTGAAGCTTGACCGCACCAGGTCGAGCGGCTTGATCGCCGAACATGCCCGCAGAAGCAGAGGTTGGGGCATGACCGGCGCATCCACCTGCACCTGTCACGCTTTGGCGGCCAACGCGCCCTGATACCGGATCAGGCGGCCTGGCTGCGGTCCGCGCCGGGGCCGTAGCGCCCGGACAGCAGGGTGCCGCCACCCGGCGCCGCGGCGCGCAGGCCCAGGCGCTCCATCATCTGGAACGCCGTGCAGGCGGCGGCCGAGACGACCGGCAGGCCGGTGCGCCGCTCCGCCTCCGCGATGGCGCCCAGCGACGGCATCTGCACGCAGGCCGACAGCACCACGGCGTCCACGCCCTGGTGTCGCAGGCTGGGCAGGCTTTCGAGCACCAGCAGCGGGTCGCGGGCGCCGACCGCCAGGTTGTCCTCGATCTCCAGGGCAACGCGGTCCTGGACCTCGATGCCCTCGGCCTCGATGTAGTCGCAGACAAGCTGGGTCAGCGGCTTCATGTAGGGGGCGATGACGGCGATGCGCTTGGCGCCGATGGTCCGCAGGCCGTGGATCAGGGCGCCGGCGCTGGTGACGACCGGCGCCGGGCCGCCGTTCTCGACGGTGCGGCCGTGCAGCCGGGCCTCGCTCTCGCGGTGGTAGCCGCGGCCCATGCTCATGATGGCGACCAGGCAGGCATAGCCCAGCACGTCCACCCGGGCGTCGGACAGCTCCAGCGCGCAGCGGTCGCTGTCGCGGTCCATGGCCTCCAGCTCGGCCTTCGTGACCTTCTTCATGCGCATGCGGCTGGAATGGAAGGTGAAGCGCTCTGCCTCCACCGCTTCCCGGGCGCGGAACAGCGCGGGGATTTCAGTCTCCATGGTGGTGTTGCTGCTCGGCACGATCTGGCCGATGCGGATCGGTGGCTTGGCTGGCATGGTCGCCTCTCCCGTACTCTGGCTGCACTCATGCAGGTTGCATGTCCGCCCCCTGCTTGCCAACCATTGCCGCGCATCGCGGCGCGGCAGGCTCTGGCCCTGCCTGGCGAGCCTTGGCGAGAGATTGTCGCAAGCTGGACGCAGCGAACGCCAGCCTTCCCGCGCGGGGCTGGTCAGGCCAGCGGCACCATCTGCGGACGGGACCGGAAGTCCAGCCGCTCATACAGGATGGCGAGCGGCAGGCTGACGCCGACCGACGCCAGCGGCAGCACCGCATCCAGGCCGCGCAAGGGCAGTTGCGTCCAGGTCTGGTTGGCAGCACGGGACCACAGAATGACGTGGGGTTCGTCGGGATCAACCAGGACGATCTGCTCGATGCTGTCCACGCCTTTATACTCGTCGAGTTTGCCAACTTGGTCGAGGGTGCGGGTGGAGCGGGACAGCACCTCGATCACCACGCGGGGAGAGGTCGCCCGCATCGAGCTGCCATTCAGCAGCCCGCAGTCCACGCCTACATCCGGCCGGCGCCCGTTGGCCGAGGATGTGACGACGGTCTGGTCCGCGGTGAACACCCGGCACGGCCCGCCGCGCAACTGTCCGCCAATCTCCACCAGCGCGTTCGTGACAACCACGTCATGCCGCTGCTGCGCCCCGGCCATGGCCCACGGGATGCCGTCCACCAGCTCGTACCGGATGTCTTGGCAGTCCTGCCAGTCCCAGAACTCATCAAGCGTCATGCGGGGATGGGCTGCTTCGCTCATGCCGGCAGCATAGCAGGCTGCGCATCGGCGCTCACGCGGAAACGATGGCGGCAGCGAGTTCAGCCGGCAGGATCGCCGTCCTGGCCAGCCTTGATGCGCCTCAACTATCTATCAGCGTTCGCCGCAAATACAGGTGCGTCCGGATCGCCCACGAAGCAGCAGGCCAACCCACCGCCTGCGCCGCGCGATTTGTTGGTGGCGCGGACGACCCGGCAGCGCCTCGCAGATTGGCAAGGCATGGAAACGACCCGTCCGCTCCCATTGACGGCGGCACGTCAGTGCCAGAGCGCTGCCCCGAGCCAGTTTAGTCCATCCAGCGTAATACCCGAAGCGTCACCAGGTCGGGATTGCGTCACGCCGCGCCTTCCGAGGCCAAACCCAAACGCAGCCGCATCAACGCGCGGCGGTCAGCCTGTCCGCCAGCGCTGGCACATCTGCGAAGCTGCCCGCCACCCCCGCCGTTCCCTCCGCCATCGCCGCAGGACCATAGCCCCAGCCCGCGAAGATGCACGGCAGCCCGGCGCCGGCAGCCGCCAGCACGTCGTTGCGGTGGTCGCCCACCATCACCGCCGCCTCCGGCGTACCCCCGGCGGCGGCCAGCGTCATCAGCAGGTGCGCCGGATCGGGCTTGCGGACCGGGAAGCTGTCGCCGCCGCCCACCGCGGCGAACCACGGCGCCAGCCCTAATGCGTCCAGCAGGGCATGGGTCGCCGCTGCAGGCTTGTTGGTGCAGACGGCAAAGCGCCAGCCGTCGCCCTGCATCAGCCGCATCGCCTCGACCGCGCCGGGGAACGCCCGGGACTCGACGGCGGCATGGGCGGTGTAGTCGGCCAGGAACGCTTCGAACCCCGGCTCGTCGAACGCCGCGCCGCGGGCAGCGCAGGCGCGCGCATACAGCACCCGTGCCCCGTCGCCGACCATCAACGCCGTGTCGGAATAGCCAAACCCCACTAGCCCCCGCGCCGCCATCGCCCGGTTCAGCGCGGAGGCAAGGTCGGGCACGGAGTCCACCAGCGTGCCGTCCAGGTCCAGCACCAGCGTGCGCTGCATCCCGCTCAAGCCCGGTGAAACGGGCGGTCGCCCGCGACCGTCACCCGCGTGCCCGTCCGGGTGTGCGGGAAGTAGTCCCACAACGCATGGTGCTGCGACGCCCGGTTGTCCCAGAACGCGACCGACCCCGGCTCCCACCGGAAGCGGCACTGGAACTCCGGCGTCTCGATGTGGCGGAACAGGAACGCCAGCAGCGCGTCGCTCTCGGCCTTGTGCAGGCCCAGGATGCGCGTCGTGAAGAACGAGTTCACGAACAGCGCCTGCCGCCCCGTCACAGGATGGGTCCGCACCACGGGATGCTCGGCCCGCGGATACACCCGGCCGCGGTCGTCGGTGCCGTAGCGCCCGCGATACAGCCCCTCCCCGTCATGCACGGCGGACAGGCCGGTGAGCATCGTCCGCATCGGCGGGGACAGCGCGTCGAAGGCGGCATACATGTTGGCGAACAGCGTGTCGCCGCCCACGTCGGGCAGAGTATGCATGTGCAGCACGCTGCCCATCGGCGGCTCGGGGTCGCAGGACACGTCGGAGTGCCAGCCCTCCCCGTTCACGAACTTCGAGTTGGCGTCGGCGTGGATCACCATGACCTCGGAGTGCCCCGGCACCGAAGGCGCCGCGGGATGGACGTGCAGCGCCCCGAAGCGGCGGCCGAACTCCTTCTGCTGCGCGTGGTCCATCCTCTGGTTGCGGAAGAACACGACCAGGTTGTCCATCAGCGCGTCGTGGACCACCTGGAACGCCTCGTTGCCCAGCGGGCGCGACAGGTCAATGCCGTGCAGCTCCGCCCCGATCACCGGCGTGACCTTGCGTATGGTGATGTCCTGCCCCTGCATGGCGGCCTCCCCTGTTTGCGGCCCCGTTTTCAGACCACGCTCCTCAAGCCACGGTCTTCGGGCCACAGTGCTGCGCCGGGCACGGCCGGGTCAACCGCCGTCAAGCCCGTGCGCCTCGGGAAAGAACAGGTCGCGCCAGGTGTCGGCCTGCGCCGCCAGGCCGCCGGCCGCGTGCATGAAGGCCATGAAGTCCATCACGCGCCGGGGCACGATGGTCCACTCGTTCTCCGGGCGGCGTATCATCTCGGCGACCGCTGCCACGCCGATGCGGGACCGCTCCGCCCGGACCCATACGGCGGCGGCCTCGTCGGGGTGGTCGCGTATGCTGGCCAGCGCGCGCTCCAGCGCCGCCATGAAGGCGGCGATCACCTGGGGGTGCGCGTCCCGGTAGCGGCTGGTGGTCCAGGCCAGGTTGAAGCTGTGCGGCCCGCCCAGCACCTCGTAGCTGTCCAGCACGCGATGAATGCGGGGGGATTGCAGCTCTTCGTACATGTAGGGGGCCGACGTAAAGTGCGCCGAGATCTCGGTCTTGCCGCCCAGCAGCGTCGCCTGTCCGTCCGGGTGGCCCATGGATACCGTCAGCGGGTCCAGCCGCCCGCCCTGCCCGGCGCCGAACGCCTGCACCGCCGCCATCTGCAGCACGACGGCCTGGATGGACACCTTCACCGCCGGCAGCGCAATGCGGTCGCGATCGGTGAAGTCGGCGACGCCGCGGACGGCGGGGTTGGAGGTATTGAGCCAGATCGGCATGTTGCCCAGGGAGGCCAGGGCGCGCACCCGCAGGTTGGTCCGGGTGCGGCCCCACAGCGTCAGCATGGTCGTCACGCCGCCGGTGGCGATGTCCAAGTTGCCGGAGATCAGGCCGTCGTTGATCGGCGGGCCGCCGGTGAAGGTCAGCCACTCCACCTGCAGGTCCAGGCCGCGTGCGCGCCCTTCCTGCTCCAGCAGGCCGGCGTCCTGCATCAGGATCAGCGGCAGGTAGGAGATGCCGAACTGCCGGGCGATGCGGACCGGCTCGGCCCGCGCCGCGTGCAGGCCGGCGAGCAGCAGGGCGGCGGCGAGCAGAAGCCGTCGTGGGGTGGTCATGGCGCGGCCTCCGGGATGGGTGCGGGAAGCGTACGGCATTGGCCCCCGCCGCTCAATCCGTGGCAAACCGACGCTTCCTGCCTGCTGCTCCCTCTCCCTCCGGGAGAGGGCCGGGGTGAGGGAGGCGGCAAGGGCGGTTCTCTGTCGCCGCGCCCCGCATAGGATGGAA
>JAABUM010001742.1_pt1 | contig 31286 bp, 26 predicted proteins | sample 5559161 | NCBI WGS metagenome assembly JAABUM01 (sample SAMN10711868, study PRJNA513369) | rock metagenome | isolation source: Antarctica rocks | place: Antarctica: Victoria Land, Siegfried Peak nord
ACCGAAGGCCATTGGCGAGTTCACGAAGTCCGACGCGTGTTCCCCGCGTGCGCGGGGATGAACCAAGCGTTTGCCGCCTTCTTCCCCGTTTCGCCATTGTGTTCCCCGCGTGCGCGGGGATGAACCTGGGCGGCGCGTTCAAAGACGCGCCCGCGACGCGTGTTCCCCGCGTGCGCGGGGATGAACCGGGTCAGGGCATCCATTGGAGTAGGGGGTTAAAGTGTTCCCCGCGTGCGCGGGGATGAACCGAATCAAAACAGCCGCTTCAAATTGACGCGGCTGTGTTCCCCGCGTGCGCGGGGATGAACCGATGGCAGACACGTCGGTTTGAGTAGCGTTTCAGTGTTCCCCGCGTGCGCGGGGATGAACCGCCAAGTTCGGCCCACAGTTCGGGCAGCATCGAGTGTTCCCCGCGTGCGCGGGGATGAACCGGGAGGTGATAGCGGCGGGTGTGGCGCCGATGAGTGTTCCCCGCGTGCGCGGGGATGAACCGGATGGAAAAATGGGTTCTATCTTGGGCATTACGTGTTCCCCGCGTGCGCGGGGATGAACCGGCGAACTGCACGGCGGCGGGCCGCTCTCTTCGGTGTTCCCCGCGTGCGCGGGGATGAACCGATGAGCCGCCTCAAGCAACTCGACCGCTACAAGTGTTCCCCGCGTGCGCGGGGATGAACCTGAACGTGGACGGCGAAGGCGCGCGGGCACAGGTGTTCCCCGCGTGCGCGGGGATGAACCGAGGCCGCGCAGTCCCGCCCGCGTCCCCCGTGCGTGTTCCCCGCGTGCGCGGGGATGAACCGCAATCGCGCACAACGGCGCGCTTACGCGAAATGTGTTCCCCGCGTGCGCGGGGATGAACCGCCGCCCGCCTTGAGTGGAAGCAGGGTCGTTGAGTGTTCCCCGCGTGCGCGGGGATGAACCGAAGCGCACAGTGCCTTCGCGCTCTTGCACATGGTGTTCCCCGCGTGCGCGGGGATGAACCGAAAGCGGCGTTTTATTTCGCCCATGCGCGCGCGTGTTCCCCGCGTGCGCGGGGATGAACCGAGGAAGGCAGGATTGCTCCCTCCTTCCTCTTGGTGTTCCCCGCGTGCGCGGGGATGAACCGCCAAACGCGTTTTTGCGGGCGGGCGCCAGACCGTGTTCCCCGCGTGCGCGGGGATGAACCGATTCGGCGGGTCGGGTGTCCGGCAAATCGTTAGTGTTCCCCGCGTGCGCGGGGATGAACCGACGCGCAGACGATGAACGATGAGGACTTGAAGGTGTTCCCCGCGTGCGCGGGGATGAACCTCGCGCAAAGCGCCCTTGCGCATGGCGGCTTTGGTGTTCCCCGCGTGCGCGGGGATGAACCCGACCAGGAGATCAAACCGTGTTCGCGCAGTTCGTGTTCCCCGCGTGCGCGGGGATGAACCGGTCACACGAAACGATGTAGCGAAACCGCGTCGGTGTTCCCCGCGTGCGCGGGGATGAACCGCGGCACGCCCTGCGCGTTGAACACCACGGGTTGTGTTCCCCGCGTGCGCGGGGATGAACCGTGCAGAATGTCGCGCCGGTCGTAATCGAATGGGTGTTCCCCGCGTGCGCGGGGATGAACCGACGCTCTCGAAGCCTCTTTATTTTTCTTCTTGGAGTTCGAGATGTTGCCACACTCTTGTGCCGCGCCCTCAAAAGAGCCAAGGAAGCTCTTTGCCAGAGGAACTTGATCGGTAGGAAGGTATCAGCCAAAGGGTTAAAAACCAACGATGTTCGTCAGACAAACCCATTTCGGATAATTTGGCTCTATAAAGCCAGGGTGAGTGATTTTACCGACAAATTCGGTCTGACGGTGGCGGTATTTGGCAATGGATTTCGACTGAATCGCGTGTTGGTCTCGAGGGCATAATGGGAGGTTATGGCCGCCTTCGTTGTTGCGGTTAATCGCCATCATCAGCGGTCTCGAGGGCATAATGGGAGGTTATGGCAGCGGGCGCCCCGCTTACGGCGATGACAAAGAGCGACTGAGCGGTTTGCCCGGTGAAGGGCGACGCGACCCTTGGGACGCTTCACCCTGGCTGTGCTTCTGCGCGCCACAGCTTAAGCGGGTTGGTGCTTTGGTTCCAGACGCCACGCGGTTCTTTTCCTTTAGCGGTGAAGTCGTGGCTGACATCCCGGCACAGATGGTGGCGGCGTGGCCCGATGCCATGCGCCGCGACATCGAAGAGGTGCGCGCCCTCTTCAATGCGCCCGAACACCGAGACGCTTTCGGTTTCCCCGCGCTGTGGGTGCGCTCCCATTGCTTCGGCGCCCTCTTCGACCAAAGCGGCCACCTCAAAGACGAGCCAAACGAGGAGGAACACCAGGCAAGAAGTGACTCCGACAAAAGCGAAGACGACGAACGCGCCCACTTTTCCCCTTACTTGCCACACGAGTTGCGCTTCTGGTTGCCGCGCTTGTTGCCTCATAAGGGAGTGGGGCCAAGCGCGCGCAGCTCCAACACGCTTTTGCCCGGTGAGCCGCAACCCGTTTCGTTTTCGGTTGGGGTGCAAAACGTGCCGTGTCACTTCGGTGGCTTCAAGTCGTTTCTGCTCTGCCCCCAGTGCGGGAAACGCACTTCGGGTTTGTATCTCGAACAGCGCCACCTGGTTTTGCATTGGAACAGCGAAGGGAGGTTAGCGTGGATGCTGCGCGGCGACGGCCCGTGTTGCCGCACCTGTGGCGGTTGGACGTATCAATCGCAAAACGAGCGCGAATGTAACCGCGCTTATCGGCGCATCACCAAAGCCCAACTGCAACTCATCGAGCGGGGCGCTCCTCCTCCCGAACATCCCGCGCGGCGGGTGCCGCAACGTCCCAAAGGGATGCACTTCGACACCCACAACCGCTTTGGTCGCATCATCCTCCAGGCCGATGCTCAGATCCATGCTTATTGGATGAACCGTCTGGGCCAGATCCAAGCGCGAGGGCGAGCCGAAGAACAGAAACGAGAACAGCGCGCCAAGAAAAGGAACAAGTAACTCCCAACCTCACGGCGAAACTCGCCGAAAGATTCTCATGGGTTGGCGACTTTTGGCGAGTAACATGGCTTTCTACTCGCTCGCCAGAAGTTTGGCTTGCTCCAGCACCGTTTCCGTCGCGGGGTCTTGCAGCAACGGATTCATCGAGTGAGGAATGGCTTATGAATCGTTGTTCTTGTCTCAAATCTGGCCGCAGTCCAGTGCGTTTTGGTGCCTTTTTGCTTCGGGACATCTGGGCAAAAAGCCTCTTGATACCAATGTTGTTGGATTCGCTTGCGCCTAAGATACCAAAATGGTATCTTTCTGGTGTCCAAAAAATACCTAACAGGTATCAAACCGCTTTTAATTCGAGGTTTCGCCATGATCATCACCATCGGAGGTATCAAAGGCGGCAGCGGCAAAACCACCGTTGCCACCAATTTAGCCGTTATGCGCGCCAATACGGGGCGCGACGTTTTGCTCATTGATGCCGACGACCAGGAAACGGCGACCGATTTCACTGCGCTTCGCACCGAAAAGCGCGAAGGCGGGGCCGGTTACACCGGCATCAAGCTGACCGGCCCCGCCGTTCGCACCGAAACGCTCAAATTGCGCGAGAAGTATCAGGACATCGTGATCGACACGGGCGGGCGCGATACCACCAGCCAGCGCGCGGCTCTGGCCATCTCCGATGTGCTGCTGATTCCTTTTGTGCCGCGCTCCTTCGATATTTGGACGATTGAAAAGGTGGCCGAGTTGGTCGAAGAGATGAAAGCCGCGAACCCCACTTTGCGCGCCCATACCTTTATCAATCGCGCCGATTCGCGGGGCAGTGACAACGAGGATGCCGCCGAAGTGCTGCGCGATTCCAAGACCCTGCTTTTGCTGCCCGCCGTGATCGGCCAGCGCAAAGCGTTCGGCAATGCCGCCGCCGAGGGATTGTCCGTGACCGAACTTCGCCAGAGCGACCCCAAGGCCATCGAAGAGATGAATGCGCTCTATGGCTTGGTGTTTGACGCTCCCAAAGCCGAGGAGAACGCCGAGGTATTTGATACCAGCAGGGTATAACATTGATACCAAGCCGGTATCAGTCTGATACCAGAAAGGTGTCGCAGAGGTAAAATTTTATGCCTATTTCCCGCAAACCCAAATCCCAGGAAACCCCGCCTATCCCCGTTAATGTGGAGGCTTTGATCGCCAAAGGTGGCAGCGTGGCTCAACCCATTTTCATCGGGCCAACTGAGGCCGTCTCCAATAAAGAAACCGCTTCGTTTACGCTGCGCGTTCCCCAAGACATCTTGGAAACGCTGGATGCTCATCGCAAAAAGCAGAGTTATAAAGTGCCCCGTCAACAGTGGATTTTAGAAGCCATCATGCAGCGTTTGGAGCGCGAAATGTTGCCTCATGCGCCCCAGGACTAAGGCCCGTTTCAGGAGACGCTTGGACACAAACCGGGAGACAAGACACCCCTTTGATACCAATTTGATACCAGAAAGGTGCTTTTTTGGTATCAGAATTTAAGAAAAAGAGCCTTTAAGCGCCGTTTTGAGTCTTATCTCAAGAGAAAAACACGCTTAAAAGGCCCAGGCACAAATCGGGAGACGATTAGGCACAAATCGGGAGACGGTTAGGCACAAATCGGGAGACGATTAGGCACAAATCGGGAGACGATTAGGCACAAATCGGGAGACGCGAAAAACGCGAAAAACGCCTAAAACCCTTGCCCTGATTAGCTTCATCGGGTTCGATGAAATCGCCTACAGTATTAAGACAGATTAAGACAGACAGACACGCGCGCGAAATTTTCTGCTGTTGCTGCTTTTACTCAAACTTTGATAGCATGAACCGCAACGCGAAGGAGGCGCAGGGAAAAGATATGGAACTACTCTTAATAGGCGAAAACAACAAAGACGACGAAAACGCCCTCACGGTGCTCCGCACAGAAACGGCGCTTTCCCGCTTTCCATTGCATCTCCTCACCAGCAGTCAGGACATTCAAATCGAACTGCAAAACCAAAGCGGCGCGGTTTATTGGAGCGTAAGCTACAACTCTAAATTTGGGCCGCCCGGCCAACTGGCCTACAAAATTGACACGCTTCTGGTTAATCGCCGTATCGAAGAAGCGGGTCGCGCCATTCCTGAAATTATCCGCTTGGGAACACTCCCGGAAATTTCCAAGGAGTTGGGGTTTCGCACTCATAACTGGAAAGCCTTGCGGCAAGCGCTGTTTCAAAACGCCAGCGCCTTTATCAACGCCAAAATCACTTACCACGGCGCCGAGGGCGGCGAGAAGTGGTTAGAAGCGGGCTTTACCCGCTACCAAGTCATATTGGCCGGGGAAACGCTGCCCAGCGGCGTCAAGGCAGACGCGGTGTTCATTGTGCTCAACAGCGTTTACCGCGAAGTGCTCAACAACGCGGTGTTTCGCCCGCTCGACTACGATTACATGAAAACGCTGCCCCCCATCGCGCAGCGTTTTTACGAGATCATCTCCTACCAAATCTATGCGGCGCTCAAGCACAAAAACCCGCGCGCGCGCTTGCTGTATTCGGACTACTGCGCCTATTCGACGGCCAAACGCTACTTCGACTTCGATCACGTCAAAAAGCAGATGTATAAGGTTTTGCGGCCCCACGTTCAAAGCGGCTACATCGCCAAGGTCGAATATCAGGCGACTACCAACGAGCGCGGCGAAGCCGATTGGTGGATGTATTACACGCCGGGAATCAATGCGAGCCGCGAATATCGCGCCTTTACCGGACAGGGGCAGACCCGCAAAATCAAAAGTGTCCGCTCGCCCGAAAACCTGTCTTTGCCATTCATAAGCGACGCAGAAGGCCCCAGAACCCCCGCTTCCACGCTTGCAGCCGCTTCCAAGCCCGCAGTCGCACCGAGCGAGCCACCGGAGGCGGCGACCACCCTCCAGGATGTGGACGCAGAGTTGATCAAGGCTTTGGTGGCGGCAGATTTGAATCGGGGCGATGCCGTGCGCTTTGTCGCCGAGCGCCCCGAAGTGTGCCGCCGTCAGTTGGAGTTTTTGCCGTTTGTCGAAAAGTTCAAAACCAGCCGGGGCGCTTACCTGCGCCGTGCCATCGAGGACGATTTCGGCCCGCCCCTGGCCTATCTTCAAGCCCAAGAGCGAGAAGAAGCGCAGCGCAGCGTGCGGGCCAAGCGCGCCCAGGAACTGTTTCAGGCCCAAGAAGAAAAAGCCCGTCAGAGCCACGAGAAGCGATTCTACGGGGCTTATTTGGATTTCCTGCGGGAAAGGGTGGGGGAGGTCGAAAAAACGCATCCTGGGGCCTTTACGGCCTTTGCGGAGTGGGAAAGGGGGCAGCGCGCCGTTTACTTCAAGCCGCCTTTCGCGGGCCGTTGCATGAACGAGCGGGCGTTGGAGATTTTTGATCGTGAGGAAACCCACCTGGAACGCTTCGTGAGCTTTTTCCGGGGCAAAGGTGCCCCGCTTCCGACGTTCTGGGACTGGGACGAGCAAATCAACCCCGAAGCCTTACGGCCTTGATTTCGATTTTTAGTATTCTTCGGGCAAAAGCAGAGTAGTGGAACTTCGATCCGATTCGGTGATGATCCAAAGGCGCCCACCTTCGTTTGGCAGTTCATACGCCGACAGGAGCCGCGCGCTTTCGGGGAGGGCGGCATTATTGGCGTCGACATCATCGGGTGTCACATCGCCCCAGTCGCCGCGCGAGTGACGATGGATAAGCGTGAAGGCATTCCCTCAGCCTTCGATGAGCCGGAGTAAGGCGCCCGGTGTGGACACAACGCAGTCCATCGTAAAACGGGGCGGCAGGGAGGAGCGAGTCAATTCGCTTTGATCGGGATCGGGACGAGGGGAGTTCTGAGGAGACGCATCGAGCATAAACAGCCTTATTTTATTTGTCTACGGCGCGGAGAAATTATAATCTATGTTCAAAACGTCTCACCTGGTGCTACACTTCGACCATAAAATATAATTTTCGATGAAGACACTCGGTTCGCGCACAGCGCCCCTTGTCGCCGAACTCTATGAGCGCGGGCGCAGCACGTTTACTTTGGCGGATGTCGAAGCCATCACGGGGCTTTCTCCGGGGGCTGCGCGTAGCCTCGTGTCCAAGGCCGTGGCGCGGGGTCTTATGACCCGGCTCACCTCCGGTCTCTTTGCTCTTGTGCCTTTTGAACTGGGGCACGCCACCCATTACAGTCCCGACCCGTATTTGTTGGCGGTGGAGGCGGTGGGACACATCCCCTATTTTCTCTCCCACGCCACGGCGTTCGAGTTGCAGCGCCTCACCACTCAGCCCAATTTCACGATTTACGTTTCCTGCGTAAAGCGCCTCAAACCGAAAATCATCGGGGGTTATGCCTACCACTTCGTGCAGGTTTTACCCGAAGAACTGTTTGGCACCACCAAACACTGGGTGAGCAAAACGGGCTGGGTGATGGTGAGCGATTTGGAGCGCACCCTGGTTGACGGTCTGCATCAGCCCCGCTTTGCCGGAGGGATTCCCGAAGTGGCCAAGGGGTTGTGGATGCGCCATAAGGAGTTGCGATTCGAGCGACTGGTCGCATACGCCTTGCGACTCGATGTGGGAGCCGTGGTGAGGCGCCTGGGGTTTCTACTGGAGTTGTATGAGTTGGCCCCTGTGGAGCTACTGGAAGGCTTGCGAAAGCACCTGAGCGCCACCTACTCGCGTTTGGATCCGACGCTACCGCCCGGAGGCCGCTTCTTGGCGCGCTGGCGCCTCGAACTCAACGTGTCGCCCGAAGAATTGAAGGCCATCCGCTTTAGCTAAAGCGGATGGCCTAAAGCTGTTTCGTTCTATGATTCCCCAACGCAATTTGTCCCTCATTTCCAACGCCCTCGCCGCTCAGGGCGGGCGCCGCGTCCCCGAATCTGTCATCGAACGCGATTATGTGCTGGCGTGGTTTTTGACGGGTCTGGCGCGCCATCCACTGCGCGAAGTGCTCGCCTTCAAAGGCGGCACCGCGCTACGGCGCTGCTGGTTCGCCGACTACCGTTTTTCGGAGGATTTAGATTTCACGCTCGTTCGCCCTCTGAGTTTCGAGGAGATTCGCGCCGGATTGGACGAGGTTTTTGAGGACGTGCAGCAGGAAACGGGCATCGAGATGGCCTTTGACCGCTTGGACAGTCGCGGGCACAAAAACAGCCACACCTTCTACTTGCGCTATCAGGGGCCGCTTCCGGCGCCCAACACCGTTAAGGTGGACATCACCATCCGCGAGAGCTTGGGGTTTGCGCTATGCGCCCGTCCCATTTTGCGAACCTATCCCGAATTCAACGATCTGGGGCAAAACCCCGCGGGCGAAGAGATAACCGGGGAAGAAGCCACAGTGCTGGTTTACGCCGTGGAAGAGATTGCGGTGGAGAAAATTGTGGCTCTGAGTGATCGCGCCCGCACCGAACCACGCGACCTCTTCGATCTTTGGCATCTGTTGGAAGAAACCGACGTGCAAATTCCCGAATTAAAAGCGGAGATCGAGGCAAAACTTGCCTTTAGAGAGCGCACCAGTTGGGGCTTAACTGAGGCCATCGCCGCCAAAGATGGGCGTCTCAAAGCGCTGTGGAGCGAGCGTTTGGCCCACCAGATGACGGCTCTGCCGCCCTATGAGGGTGTCTTTCGGGAAGTGATGCGCGCCGTGCGGGACGCTGACTTTCCCGCAGCACCCCTGCAAGCGGAGGGAAAAAGTGGGCGCGTTTCCAAAAAGGAGCGCAGGTGAAAGCGGGATGGCTGAGAAAGGGTGTGATGAGTGCGGGGCCAGCGTCGCTCACTCAGACTCTGCGGGCAGGAGATGGGTGGTGGAAGGGTGCTCCGCTTTGCTTCGGTAATGATCCAAACACGCCCGCCCTCTTCGGGCAGGTTGTAAGCGGAAAAAAAGCCGCCCGCCGTTCGTTCGCGCCTCGTTGTTGGCTTGGGTATCTTCTTCAGCATATTGCCCCAGTCGCCGCGCCCATGCCACTCCACCAGTCTCGAAGAGCAGCTTTTCTGGCGGCCGGTCAACCCCATCCGAACCCTTGATAACCAGAGCCGGAGCGCACCTCTTCTTTTGTTTTTGAAAGGAAAGATGTGGGGTGGAAAACTTAGCATAGAGCACATCTCACAAGAAGTGGTTCACAGCGGTAGCGGCACTGACGTGCTCTTCCAATCCCTTGAGGTTGGAACTCGATTGGAAGAGCATGTCAGTGCCGCTACCGCTGTGAACCACTTCTTGTGAGACACGCTTTAATGCCTCAAAAAGAGTGGGATTTTTCCTCTTTTAGGACTTACGCACGTGGAGGCGTAAAACTGCGTTTATGGGTATAAGAAAGTGGGACTACTGCCAGTATTTGTTGTGCAGCCCTTTGAACTACACGCTCACGAACATGGCGGATCACATTGAAGGGTTGTGAGCTGCAACCACAAGAAGCGCCCATAATTTCCGCTGTGGAGCGCGCCTTTCAACAGTTCGCCCACTTCGTCTTTGCAGGCTCGTCCCGAAGGCAGGGGCTGGTCGTCCATTTCCACCCGGAACGTCCACGTCTCATCTCGTCCCACTTCGCGGAAAAACAACATGCCGCTCACGACCTTGACCCCGAAGTGGCGCCGCTGCCCCGCAACTTCCAAAGCGACTGGTGCCAAAGAACACGGCGCAAACGAGGCTGGCTTGGGAGCAGCCCGATTCTCATAAGGCCACACGGTAAACATACCCTCTTCGGCGCCAAGGGAAACCTCCGGTGGGAAACTTGGAAGCGCGAAATGGTGGGGTTGCACCTCAGGAAGTGGCGTTGTTTTCATGAGTTTCGAGTGAACACACAGCGATGGAAAGGCCGCCCATCTCGCTTTCAGGAAGTTGGGGGAAGGACACTTTGAGATTCAGTGCAGACCTTGAAAAGACGCTTATGATGGTGGCAGGATCGTCATATCAGCCCGTAGATTGCGCTGCGTCCAAAGCCCAATCAAGCAGAAGCAGTTCAGATCACTCGTCGTCGATGTCTCCAAAGGGTGATGACCAACGAGCAAAAGACCGTGCCAATGAAGGGTCGTCTTGTGACTGTGGCAGCGCAAGCAAAACAAAGAAAACCCACTGCTGGCTGAGAGGCTACCGGGACGTTTGTGGAACATCCGCACGGCAGGCGGAAGAAGCCACTTCCCTCTTTTATCGAGTGCAAAATCAATCGTGAAAACCTAATGTTTGCACGGCGCTTTTTCGACACAGAGAGCTGCCTTTGCTGTGGCCGCTTTCCCTCTTCACTGCGGACGGACATTCTACCAAGAGCTTCAAAAAGGGCAGGCTGTGGCCAACAAGGGGCAGAAGCAGAAGCGGCGTTTCGCGCGAAACGCCGCCTCGCAGGGGTTCGCTTTCTCGCGCTTCCAAGACCACACCCTCTCCATTTGGAAGGGGAGTTGGGGGATGGGTTGTTGAAGACGCTCTGTTCCTCTTGAATCGTCACGGTGACGATTCAGGTGACACTTGTTCCATGCCTCGTCCTCGCCTTCATCCCCATCAAGCGGCTCGTCAAGCCGCGTTTGGACGCGCCAAAAAGAAAAAGTGCTTCAGTCGGTAGCACCACCTCGACCGGGAACACCGCCCGATTCGTGTTCTTCGCCGACTTGTCCGCTTCCGTTGGCACCACTTCCGTTGGCGGCTTGTGCGCCACCAGCCAGAAGTGAGGCGCGCCAAGTGTCCGGGGATGCTCCCGCGCGCACTCTGCTTCAACGCCATGATGAGCAAGCGCTCCACATGGCGGTGGATGACCTGCTGTCTGCGGCACAACAGTGCGGGTTGTTGGACAAAGCGAGCGCGCAGGAGGCGCGCGAGGGGCGCCTTTACCGATTGGCCCGCGAATTGTGGAAGCCAGTGCTCAAGCGCTAATTGCACTCGAAGCAGAAAGAGTGCGCCCTTGTGTATCTTGCCCTCAACGCTGAGTTTAAAAGCAGGATGAACCGGCCTGAATCGTCACAGTGACGATTCAGGGAAGGTTGGAGGCAGCATCGTAAACCACCACTTTTCCCCAAACCAAAGGAACGACAGGGAAAAAGTCCGATACATCCAAGCGCCGCACTTCGGCATTTTGAACATATCGACGATTATTGGATGTTGCTCTCTCAGTTGCGCCAAAAACTTGGGAAGCCAGAACCCGATAACGTTCGTTACGCTGCTAAATCAAATTAGATGCGCTTTAGTCGCTTAAATTCATTTGCCTTGCTTCTACCCGGCGCTCCTACCCGTCAGCGGGAACTTTCGTGTCTACATCCACAGTCTCTTCGCCATGCGCTTGCCTTTTTCTCACCTCGTGTTCTGTTCCCTGTGCCTAATGAGCTTGGCGTTCTCGCGCTCGGTTCACGCTTTTGAGAGACGGTGGTTGCCGATGGGCGACACCATCCGTGCTTCCCCCCTCATCATCATCGGTGACATCGGCACGTCGGGGCCATCGCCATTCGAGCAAGTTGTGGTTGTGCGCGAAGTCGTGCGCGGCGACGCTCATCCCGGTGACCGCATTTCAATTCAACACGATATGAGCACGCGCGCTTCTGACCTTGCCGGGCGAGAGGGAACTTCGCTTTTCTATTGGAAACACACCGTCGCCTGCTCGTGAGCCGTCCAGCAAACATAATCGCAAGTGCGCCCCGTCTGGGTGCAAAACTGCTGGAGTGCAGCGACCTGATGGTTCTCAAAGTCCTCGTAGCCATAAAATTCATCGAACTGAATCCAGGTGCCTGGAACGATGCGCGATTCCAACCCAAACAGCACGTCCAGAGTCGAAGTGCCCAAGTCACAGTCGATGTGGATGAAGCGCGCCGGGCCGGTAACTTCGCTTAAGAACAGGGGAATGGAGCCTTGGAACAGGCCCTTGTAAATGCGGGCGTTAAGAGCAAAGCGCAGTTCGCGCAGATCGGGCACGGCAAAAGTGCCTCTGTCAAAGCCGGGGCGCCAGTCGGTAGGTAAGCCCGAAAAGCAATCGAAGCCGTAAACCCATTCATCGGTCAGATCGGCGAGAAAGTTGAGAGTGTCCCCGCGCGCGACGCCGAACTCGGCGATGAAGCCGGGCACCTGTGTTTTAACGAGCGAAAACGTGAGTGCGGTCAGCCTATCGGGTCGAAAAGTCACGCCCGCGAAGTGGGCTTGGATGAACTGCTCTTTTGTCATGGTTTTTGTTGCTCCTCTTAATGTCTCCATGGAGAACGTAGGTTTTGCTGCTCCTTTTCTACAACAAAGCCATTGTCTGGCACACCGACTCAGCGTGCCAGCAGGCGACTAAAACCTGTTGAAAAAGCGTTCAATCTTTTCATCCCCACGTTTCAAGACCACCAGAGTAACATCCTATCGCTTGGCAGTAAGCCGAAAATTGCGTTGCTGGAAGGCCGACCTGCCCCTCCGAATAAAGTTTCGTTGGAGCGGAAAAGCGGTTGCCGAGGAAAGTTGGACGGGACTTGAACGGCTTTTAAGCGAGGGGCTTGGAGGCACCAAGGCACTTTCCATACTTTTTCTTCCCCAGCTCCTTTGTCTTGTTCTTGGCTCTCAATGGTTTCAGTGGGCACGTTCAAGCGGGGTTGGGGGAAGGAATTTGTATGACTTCTAAAATCTCCGTTTTGTCGGGGGCGCAGCGCAAGCAGGCCTTTGGCGACCTCGTTTACTCCGATGTGGGCGGGGGGCGCATCGCCGTCAGCCCCAGTTGGATCGCGGCGAACATCGTCGATTGCTGTCTGGCCAAAGCCGATGGGCAGGGCAGCGACGTTGACACGCGCTGCCACCGCCTCGCCAAAGAGCCATTAGAACGCGCTTTTGAAGATCTGGCGGCGAGCGGCCTGTGGCGGCTCATCCACTCCTTCGACGGGCTGTGGGTGCCGCGCCACATGACGTGGAACCCTGATCGGCCTCTGTCCTCGCATTCGTGGGGCATCGCCTTCGACATCAACGCTTCGCGCAACCCCTACGGCGGCGGCGTGACGCCAGAAAATCGCGCGCTCAACGCCACATTCAACCGCTATGGTTTCGCGTGGGGCGGCGATTGGAACCCTCCCAAAGACGCCATGCATTGGGAACTGGCCGACACCCTCGCCTGGAAGAGTCAAAGTCCCGATTCTCCGTCATCGCCGATCCAGCCGCCATCTCCACGCTTGATTCTGGCAGTGGCGCGCGATGGCGCCTTTTCTTATCATGCCGTGCCCGATGCCCATCTTTGGCAGGGTCACTTCGAGGTGAAGCCCGCAGAAGTCGCGGACACCCTTGGCCTACCCGTGCCTGACCCGGTTAAGGGTGTGCCGGTTACGGGGGTGCCCGTTAAAGGCACAGAACCCCTGCGCGATGTGCTCGACTCGCTTCAGGCCCAGGTCATCAAGTTGGGCGACAACCTGAGCGACGCGGCTGATCCACGCTACTATGTGTTCCTGCGCCTGCCGGACTCAGCGGGAGGAGTTCCCCTTGCAGGCTCGGCTTCTGGCTGATGCAGGCTCTTGGAGAAAGAGATGAAAAACCACAAGAACAGTGCGTGCCTGAGAACAATGCCGCGACGCTGCGCCAAAGCGGTAGCCAATCGCTGCGCCGCGAGCCTGTGCTGCCTGTGGCCCTCTTTGTGTTTGGGCTGTACACGTTTGCGCCGCACGGCCTTTCGCTTTGATCCCGAATCGCTGGAACTTCAAACCGGCACCCTGGCGCTAAGCGTGGGCTTGTGGCTGGCTTTGGCCTGGCTCAAACCGGGTCAAAGCGCAGTGCTGGGACGCCTGGGCGCTCATCTGTGGCCTGCACTTGGGTGGGGAGCCGCATTCGCCCTGGTGGGATTATCCCAGATCATCGCGTCTGTTCGTGCGCGCGTGCGGGTGCGCTGCCTGTGCGCGATGAGCGGGTTTTGTCTGTGGGCGTTCCTGTTCATCTTGGCCGTCCTGGACGCGGCGCCGGGGCTTGGAGTGGCGCTTTTCCCGTTCATTGCCCTATCCGAAGCGTGGGTTTATCTGCGCCTGAGCCTTCCTTCGTTCGATGAAGTGTCTGCTGCGACTTCTCAGGGGCACATCGGCTCCTAAAGGGGGTTTCTTATATCCGATTCTTTTGTGGCGGCTCTGCTGGGCTTGGGCGGCGCCTTGTTTCTGGAGCTGCTGCGCCACTTTTTGTCGCTTGGCCAAAAGAACACCGAGCGCACGCTGGGCGATGCGACTTCTTTTCGCCAGGACTTGCTGGGGCGCATCGGCGCACTCGAAGACGATTGCACCGCTTTAGCCAAAGAGCGCGACGAGTGGCAGGCGCGCTACTACGCTGAGCGCGAGCGGCGCGCCAAGGCCGAATGGCAAATCGAGGCGCTGGGTGGAACCCCTCCAGCGCCATCCGCTTGAAGACCAGCGTAACCCTATGGCGAGGGTGCTCGCTTTGAGAGAGCGACCCTAAACCTTGACCTTCACTCGCTTCCTGGAGGAGCTAATTTCATCATGAAAACAGATCGATTAACCGTTCAAATGGTTGTGGCCTTCATTGGCACGGCCTGCCTCTTGACCATCGGCGGCCTGATCGGACTTTCGTTCGTCGGGCGACCGATTCCCGACCCGCTGACAGCACTTGGCGGCGCGGCCATTGGCGCGCTGTCTAGCTTGCTTGCACGCACCGCGACCGAAAGTCGCTTCGAAGGCGATTTGCCTCGTTCAACAGAAAGCGTTCAGCCCTCTTCAACAGGCAACCGCGTTGAGGCGTCTGCTCCAGCGCCCGCCAATAAGAGCGAGTAGGGGATGTGCCCCTTGTCTCTTCGTTCCTGCCCACGCTTTCAGTGAAGGGTCTTGACAAAGAGGACGGCCCGCTTTATGCTGCTTGCCAATCGCCAAAAGTGCCGTTAAATCCGAGGCACTCTCTCAAAAGGCGTCTCAAGGAGCTGTATGAAGGAACTTACGCCGCGTCAACGCGAGCTGTTGGACGAGATCGCGCGCATCGTGCGCCAGGGACGAACGCCTCTGACTGCCGAGTTACAAAGCGCAATGCAGGTGTCGCGCGAGTCGAGCCTGTCGGATCTGCTTGCGCCGCTTCAGCGCAAGGGGTTTATCCACGTCGAGGGCGGCGTGCGCGGGCGACAACGCATCATCGGGTTGTCGGCGCGCGGTCAGGCGCTCACCGGCGTGGGCGCTCCGGTCGTTGGCACCATCACGGCAGGGCCGCTGCGCGAGGCGGCGCAGCATAGCGAAGAGGTCGTGAGCGACTTTGGCCACGCGCTTGGCTTTCGGGCAGGCGACTTCTTTTTGCGCGTCGAGGGCGACTCGATGACCGGCGACGGCATTTTGTCTGGCGACCTGGTGCTGTTGCGGCCCGAAGTGGAAGCGCGCCAAGGTGAGATCGCGGCGGTGCAACTCGTCGAAGAAGACGCGCCCTGGCAAACCACGCTCAAGCGCGTCTTTTTGCACCTGGACAAAAACCAGGTCGAACTGCGCGCTTCCAATCCCGCTTACGAGCCGATGTTCTTGGCGTGTGACCGAACCCGCATCGCAGGCGTGTATCGCGGTTTGCTACGCGACGCGACCACAGCGCGCAGTGCCGCGACGTGAAACGGCTCCTTCGAGTCGCAAGGAGGAACGATCAAAAGAAGAACTCTTGAAAGTTGATCTCAACTGATTTGAAGAAAAGGAAGAACGGGCGAAGCGCATGAGCTTGGCGGCAACGCGCCTCGCCCACCCGTTGGGCATCGCAAAGTGTAACATCCGGCCCCCCATTTTCGCGTTCTGATGAACGTGGCGGGCCTTGTTCCACCGGAGGCGATGCCTTTATTTGGAGGCATAACCTTGTTTGTTTCACCCATTCACCACAAGCTGCGCTCGTGCGCGCGGCACTTTTCGTCGGGCTATACCGGCCCTTCGCTTCGAGGCTGTCGCTCTTCTTTGGCGTCACCCGCTTCACCGGTTTCATTTGCATGGCAAAAGGAGGCAAGTGTATGAAATCACCCTCTACTTTTGGGCAACCCGCGACACCTCAACTGCCCTCTTGCGTGGCGCAGTGGTCGACGCGCGGCTTAGCTCAACACTTGGGCGTGAGCGCCAGCACTGTCAAATACCACGCGCGCCAGATGTTCCGTCGTCGCTCGCATAGCGGGCGCTGGGAGTTCAACCCTGAACAGGCTCAGCGCGTGGCCAACCACATCCACCAGTTCGGTCAACGGGACACCCTGTGCAAAGACTCTTCCCCTCCTGAAACCAAAACTTTGGACGAGAGTTGAACGGTATTTAGACGTTTCATTGAACTCAGCTATTCAATAGCCCACAATGTTTTGCGGCTCGCCCGGTTCGTTTCTGCCGCCGCGTGAGCCGCAACAACAAAAGGAGGAGATTGTGATTCCCAACCGATTTATTCAAGCCCGTAGCAGAGGTGATCCCCTCTCCAGATCATAAGACGGGCCATTTGTTTTCCCGTCGCTCCAAGCGCAGCCCATCCCGCAACCGGGAGGCACATCAACACAGGTAGGGAGCTTTTTCTGCCTGTGTGACAGCCCAAAGTCCCAGTAATTGATTTGGAGACCGTTTATGACATCGAGAAACATCTCATTCCAACTAAAGCCGTCTTCCGGCCACCGATTTTGCGATCAGGAACAGGCGGGTGAGAACCACGACTAACGAATTGTGGGTTGCCGGTTACCCCTCTTCTGTGGGCGGAGCCGACACCGAACTCGACCACAACATCGACCTGTGGTGCAAGCAGGGCGTCCAGGTGCATCTGGTGCCGATGTTCGGCGTCCATGCGCCTATGCAGGCGCTGTGCGATGCGCGCGGCTGCCTCACGCACGAGTATCATCCCGGCGTGTTCCGCGACAAAGTGGTGGTTTCGTTTTGCAACGGGGAGTTCCTCGCGCGCCTGCCGGAAATCGTCGCCCAAGGCAAGCCAGCGGCGGTCGTGTGGTTCAACTGCATGACGTGGGCATTCGAGGCCGAACTCGAAGCGCACCGCAACGGCTGGATCGACTTCTTCGGCTTTGTGTCCGAGTATCAAAAGGGGTGGCTCTTGCCCCATCTCGAAGCCGTCGCTCCGGTGCGAGAACTGGAAGGTTATCGCCCCTATTTTAGCCTGGACAACCTGTCTCAGCAGTTGAGTTTCAACTATCGCAAGCCGCACGACTGGTTTGCGATGGGCCGGGTGTCGCGCGACGATGGGGCGAAGTTCTCCTCCGATATGTGGAACATCTTCCACAAAGTCTGTTCACCGCGACCGACCAAAACCTTCGTGCTGGGCTTTGGCGAGCACGCTAAAGAAAAGTGCGGCGACCCGCCGCCGGGTCTGGATTGGATGGCGTGGGAACCGGGCGCGTTGCGGGTGCCAGAGTTCTATGAGCGACTGCATCTGCTCATCCACAAGACCGGCGGCAGCCGGGAAAGCTACGGGCGAGTCATTCCCGAAGCCTACGCGAGCGGCGTGCCCGTCATCGTCGAAGACGACTACGCCTTCCCCGATCTGGTGCTGGACGGCATGACCGGCTTTCGCTGCAACTCCAGCGACGAAATGTCGTTCCGGGCCAGCGAACTGGCTTTTGACGAGCCGCTGCGCAAAAGGATGGTTTACGCCGCCCGCGACTTTCTACTGCACGACATCGCAGCGCCTGACAAGTGCTGGCAAGCGTGGAAGTCGCTTCTGTGCGACATCTAAACGGCTCCAACTCAATCCAACTCAACCGGCTTTCATAAGCCCGGCCCCACCAGCGAATGTTCATCTTATCCAGAAGCCCGATCAATAGATTCTTCTGCGCTTAGTGGCTCTCGCTGTAAGGCTTTAGTTTTTACAAGTAATAATATTATGGCACTTTCATCCAGTAGCAGCCTGCTGTCAAGTTCTTCTTCCAGCAGGCTCAGCTCCAGCAGTTCAGGCTTGAGTAGTTCCTCAAGCCTCTTGTCTTCAAGTAGTTCGAGTTCTTCATCTTCGAGCAGTTCGAGTTCTTCATCTTCGAGCAGTCCAAGTTCTTCATCTTCAAGTAGTTCGAGTTCTTCATCTTCAAATAGTTCGAGTTCTCCGTCCTCAAGCAGCTCAAGTTCTTCATCTTCAAGTAGTTCGAGTTCTCCGTCCTCAAGCAGTCCAAGTTCTTCGTCTTCAAGTCGTCTGAGTTCGTCGAGCAGTTCTTCAAGTTCAAGCTCTTCCAGCAGCGTGAGTTCCTCCAGCAGTTCAATCTCCTCATCTTCAAGTAGTTCTTGCAACATGACGGTCAAGCTGGACGTGCGCTATGCCGGATCTATCGGCGAAGCGGGAGCTACTACTACCTACTTGCACTCCTTCATTGGCACCGCAACAGTTCAAGGCGGCATTTCACCTTACAGTTACGACTGGACCTATCCCGCAGGCTGCGTAGATCCCTTCGCGGATATGGGCGGAACTTCCTCGCAAGGCGCGAGATTCTATATTCGCACCAACAGTCCCGATTGGCCTGGTGCGAATTCGGGCAGCGTAACCGGTTGGGGCACGATGTCTGTCACGGTCACTGACAGCAGTTCGCCCCCTTGCACGGCCTCTGACTCCACGAGCGTGGCGACGCTCTCTCCAGGCACTCCGCCTTCGGGTAGCTCTTCGAGTGCTGGCCCTTCAGGTAGCTCTTCGAGTGCTGGCCCTTCAGGTAGCTCTTCAAGCGCGCCGCCTCCGACTAGTTCTTCGACTGCTCCACCTCCGACCAGTTCTTCGACTACACCACCTCCAACTGGTAATTCGAGTAGTTCTAACCCATCAAGCAGTTCCTCAAGCTCTTCAAGCAGCAGTTCGAGTTCTTCAAGCCGATTGTCTTCGAGCACTTCCTCCACTTCTTCAAGTAGCAGCTTATCGAGTAGTAGTAGCAGTTCTCGATCATCTTGTCCTGGGCCGTGCCCAATTTGTGGCTAAAGCTCGTGATTTAAAGCACAGAGTAGAAGAGGAATACGATGTTCAGCCAAACGATCATGGAGCACTTCGTTGCTCCCTATCACCGAGGAACTTTCCTCGAAGCCAACGCCGTTGGTCAAGAGGGCATCGAGGGAGAAGGAGCTTTCATGCAGATCGCGCTACACGCCCAACACGGACGTGTGACGCAAGCCTATTTCCAAACCTACGGCTGCCCTTCGGCCATCGCGTGTGGAAGTTGGCTGATGAAGTGGCTCGAAGGCCGAGAGGTGACCATCGCCGCTTTGCTTCAAGCGAGCGAACTGATGGCCGTTCTGGGCGGCTTGCCTTTGGGCAAAGAGTATTGTGCCGAACTCGCTGTTAAAGCTCTGCGACACGCACTTTATCAAGTGGAACAGAGATGATAGTGGATTCGGAAGCACAACAATAAACACATTGAGAATTGAGATTTCATTATGAGCATTGCAACACAACCGGACGTGAACGGTAACCTCACGATTAGTTCGCCCTGCGTTAAGTGCGGCGGCGGACAAGGCGATCCATCGGACAACCGAGATTATGGTAGCCCTGACTTGAGCGGAAAAGTGGAAGTCGTTCTTTATTACAACGCCAACCGCAGCGATCAGGGGGCCTTTGGCTTCGGTCGCACCGTGAGTGTGAACCTGTTTCTGCAGATGCAGACTTCAAGTTCGACTTCGGGTTCGACGGTGACGCTGACTCGTGGTAACGGCAATGAAACCACCTACCAGAGCGACAGCACAGGCAACTACGTCGCTCAAAATGTTGGGCTGCGCAACACGCTGACGGCGGACAACGTCAACGGCCTGTGGAAAGAAAGCACCCCGGACGGGCGCGTGATGGCTTATCCGATGGTGCCGTCTGGACAGATCAGCCGGATCGCGTGGGCAGAGGATTCGGTCGGCAACCGCCACACCTTTTCCTACGACGCCAATGGCTTGCTGCAAGGCGTGCAGGACGCTTTTGGGCGCAAAACGACGTTTGCTTATGCGAGCAACTTGCTGGACAGCATCACCGACTTCGCCGGTCGAGTGACGCGCTTCGTTTACGAATCGACACGCGTCATTCAAGTGATTCTCCCCGATGGAACGACTCCCCAAAGCAAGACATTCTTGACCCAGGTGACTGGCCCGACGGGATGCCAGACGCACTACGAATACGACTCGCAGGGCCATCTCACAGCGGTAGTTGACCCGAACGGTTTTCGCACGAGTTACACCTACGACGCGCAAGGGCGGGTCGTGCAACGGGCCGTTGCCGGAGTTGGCAACGACACCTACAACTATCAGCCTGACCGCACCATTTACACGGATGCGCTGGGGCGCTCCACAGCGGCTATCGTGGACACCAACAGCAAACTGACCGGGAACATCAGCGCAAACGGCTCGCGGATGAGCATCGTGCGCAACGCACAGGGCCAGGAAACCCAGCGTCAAGACTTTTCCGGCGCGGTATGGAAGACCACTTATGATGGTCAGGGCAACGTGATCTCCACGACCGACCCCTTGGGCAATGTGACGCGCACCGAGCGTGATGCTTTCGGCAACCCGACGCGCATCATCCATGCAGACGGAGCCATCGAGCAAATGGTGTGGGGCATGACCGCCAGCAGCTTCGACACAACCGGAGCCAAGCGCCGCCTACAACAGTTCGTGGATGCCCTTGGTAATGTGACGAGTTATGCCTACAACGCGCATGGACAACTGACTTCCACAACGGATGCGCTGGGCCAAGTGACCAGGCAGAGCTACGACAACGTGGGCAACCTCATCCGCATCACCGATGCTCTGGGCAACAGCACGCAGTCCACCTACGATGCGGCGGGCAACCAGGTCAGCCGGACGGATGCGCTGGGAAAACTGTGGAACTCCACTTACGATGCTGGCAATCGGTTCCTGTCCGCGACCGATCCTCTGGGCAACGTGACGCAGTTCGCCTATGACGCCAACGGCAACCAGGTGGCGAGGGTGGATGCTCTGGGCAACCGCACCAGCACCACCTACAACGCCTTCGATTTGCCGGTGAGCCAAACCGATGAACTTGGCAACATCACCTCCTTTGAATATGATGCCGGGGGACAACTGTCGGCGAGCGTAGATGCTCTGGGCAATCGTAGCACAAACGAATACAACGCAGCGGGCCAGGTCACATCTTTAGTGGATGCTTTGGGCAACCGCACGAGTAATGAATACGATGCGGCAGGGCGACTGGTTGCCATCGTTGGCCCTAATGGTCAGAGGAGCCAAACGTTCTACGATGCGGCAGGACGAGTGGTTGCGAATATGGATGCTCTTGGCAACCGCACTAACCTTGCACTTGATTCCAATGGTGCTTTAGTGCAAGTCGTGGATGTTCTTGGCAATGGAACACGTTTTGAATACGAAGCTTTAGGACGGCAAACCGCTGCCATCGCCGCTGATGGCGCTCGCACTGAAACGGTTTATGATGCCGTTGGTCAGGTGGTGAGCGTGCGTGATGGGCTTGGTGCAATTACGCGGATGAGCTATGACGCGGCAGGACGCCAACTGTCGGTTGTGGATGCTAAAGGCAACGCCACGAGCTACAGCTTTAACGCCCGCAATGAAGTAGTCGAGGAACGCGATCCTTTGGGAAACAGCACGACGTTCCAATACGATGCGGCAGGTCGTCGCACGAGCCAGACCGACGCCAAGGGGCAGACGACGAGTTGGACTTATGACGCCTTGGGGCGCATGGTGCAAAGTCTCTTCTCTGATGGCAGTCGCATCAACACCACCTTCGATGCTGCTGGACGCCAGACGGTGATGCAGGACGGAACCGGCACGACGCTCACCACTTTTGACGCTTTAAGCCAAGAGACGAGCGTGCGTTATGGAAGTGGGCACACCCTCACTTATGTCCTCGACAAGTTGGGACAGCGCACGCAGATGACCGATCCTGATGGCGGCGTGACGACCTACACCTATGACGCGAGTGGGCGCCTCACCCAGTTGACTAACCCGCAAGGCGAAACTGCGACTTTCTCTTATGATGTTCTGGATCGCCTGGTGCAGAAAACCCTCGCCAATGGTGTTGTCGAAACTCACGCTTTTGATGGTGCAGGGCAAGAGACGAGCATCGCCTACCGCAACGCAGCAGGAACAACTCTGGCTTCGTTCACTTCGGCTTATAATACGGCAGGTAAGAAAACCAGCGTAACCGAAGCCGATGGCAGCACGATGAGCTACTCCTACGACGCTAACGGGCAGTTGCTCAGCGAGACGCGCACCGGCACCAACCCTTACAGCATCGCTTATACCTACGACGCCTTGGGCAACCGCTTGACCAAGAACGAGAACGGGGTGCAGACGAGCTACTCCTACGACGCGGCTAATCAACTGCAAAGTGAGCAGACGCCTCAAGGCAGCGCCACCTACTCCTACGACTCCAATGGCAACCTCGTCCAGAAGGCTGATAGTGGACAGACCACGTCCTTCGGCTGGAACTCGCAGGATTATCTTGTGAGCGTGACGCATCCTGATGGCACGAGCGAAAGTTATACCTACTGCGGTGAGGGCATCCGCAGAACCAAGACCAGCAGCGAGGGCTTCCGCCGCTTCATCCGCGACGGGCAGAACATCTTGCTTGAAGTCGCAGATACAGGAGGAACGCTCCGGCGTTACACCCACGAGGGCGACGAGTGGGGAACGCTCTTGTCTCTTCACCAGGGGCAGATGAGCCGCTACTATGGCTTCGATAGCATCGCCAACACTCGCCTGTTGACCGATGAGAGCGGTAGCTTGAGCGACGCCTACCTCTACTCGGCCTTTGGCGAGGAACGCCAAGTCTCCGGTGCCACTGACAACCCCTTGCGCTATGGCGGACAAATGGGATACTACCGCGATGGAGCTAAACGTTTCTACGTCCGGGCGCGACATCTCGATGTTGGGGTTGGACGATGGTTAAGTCGTGATCCCATCGCGGAGAATGGAGGCATAAACCTTTACTGCTATGTTGAGGGCAGTCCGGTTAATTGGGTTGATCCTGATGGATTGAAGAAAAAGAAGGTTGGTTACATCATAACAGGGGAGTTTCCAAGGAGCACTTGGGGGTTCCGTCATTATGCTGACAATGCGGAAAACGAAATAGCGCAAGCGAAGAGTTACTTTTACGGGCATGGATACGACAAGATATATGTCGTGCGTGGCGCTACTCGGGACAAATTCCGCAGAGCATTGCAACGTCCCAACACGAAAGGCTTGTGGTATTACGGTCATGCATATACTAACAATTATAACATTGATACTGTAGGCAAGTCCGTTTCTGAAGCTGATATTAAGAAATGGCTGCATGGCCGTAAGTTGGATGATGCGATCTTTCATTCGTGCTATGTTGGGTCGGATCGAATGAAGAAAGACACAGTTGGAGATAAGGGGACTTTTTGGGGCACAGAACAATCTTATGTTCCTGATTCTCCTTGGGGAACACTACCCAACTGGCTTACAGAACCTCTCGAGAGGCAAAAAAAGAAAAAGTAGCTTGTCTCTATTGTCAACAGGGATACACCTGAAAGTTACGTCTAAGATAATCAGCTTTCAGGTGTATCTCTGTTGATGTTATCTTACTTATACTATGAAAAAAATCTGCGCTATCGCTTTATCGGTATTTATAATCACTTTATTAGTATTTCTCAATAAAGGTAAGAATAAGGGTATAGAATCAGAGTATTTCGCATTTCCTTCGGGAAGTGGAATCACTCCTAACTTGAGCTATTGTATTAAGTTGTTAAACCGTTCTGTCCTATCACATCCTGGCAAAAATCGATACTTGTTGTTTTGGCAGGGAACGAATTCACCTTTTGTCGTCTATGATAAATCGAACAAGTCCGTTAGTTTCTTAGGAGGTGGAAAAGGTCACATATGTGTTGAAGTCACTATGTCTAAAGTGACGGATAGAATTATAAGATTAGCGTCAAATGGTGGGGATGAAAAAGATTTTCGTAGATTAGGGTGTCAAGTTATTAGTAAAGAAGTCGGAGGTCTGTGCGAGTGACATCACCGAAGTGAGCAACGTTCTAACAAACGGAGACCGGATGCCCACTGTCACGTTCATGAATGCAAAGGGCAGACGACGAGTTGGACGTATGACGCCCTGAATCGCGTGGTGCAAAGCTTTTCTCGGACGTAAGCCGCATCAGCTACGTCTACGACGCGCTGGGGCGTCAGACAGCGATGCAGGACGGCACGGGCACCACGCTCACCACTTTCGACTCGTTAGGCCGGGAAACGAGCGTGCGCTACGGTAGCGGACACACCCTCAGCTACGCTTACGATGCCAATGACAACCGCACGCAGATGACCGATCCTGATACGGGCGTAACAACCTACCTGAATGACGCGAGCGGGCGTCTTACCCGGTTGACTAATCCGCAGGGCGAGACCACATCTTTCGCCTACGATGCTCTGGATCGCCTCGTGCAGAAGACCCTCGCCAATGGTGTTGTCGAAACCCACGTTTTTGACGATGCCGGGCGTGAAACTAAAATCGTCTACGGCAACGCGGCAGGAACAGCGCTGGCCTCGTTTGCTTCGGCTTATGATGCCACAGACAAGCGCACTCAAGTTACCGAAGCTGATGGCAGCATGATGAGCTACAGCTACGATGCGGATGGGCAACTGCTTAGTGAAACGCGCACCGGCACGAACGCCTACAGCATCACCTACACCTACGACGCCTTGGGCAACCGCTTGACCAAGAGCGAGAACGGCCTCGTCACCAGCTACTCCTACAACGCGGCTAATCAACTGTTAGGCCAACAGGTGCGCGATGCGAGCGGCAACGTGATAAGCCAAAGCAGCGCCAGCTACGACCTCAATGGTAATGTGACTCAGCAAATCGAAGGTGGACAAACCACTTCGTTTTCCTGGAACTCTCAAGATTACCTTGTGGGTGTTACTCATCCTGATGGCACGAGCGAAAGCTACACCTACTGCGGCGAGGGCATCCGCAGAACCAAGACGGATAGCCAGGGCTTGCGTCGCTTCATCCGCGATGGACACAACGTCTTGATCGAAGTGGCAGACACCGGAGGCACACTCAGACGCTACACCCACCAGAGCGACGAGTGGGGCACACTCCTATCCCTACGTCAAGGGCAGACGAGCCGCTTCTATGGCTTCGATGGAAGCGCGAACACTCGCTTACTGACAGATGAAAACGCCAGCGTGAGCGATGGCTATCTCTACTCGGCGTTTGGACAAGAACGTCAGGTCACTGGCACGAGTTTCAACCCCTTGCGTTTTGGTGGACAAGTGGGATACCACCGCGACGAAGCCAAGCGGCTTTACGTTCGCGCACGACATCTCGATGTTTCCTGTGGGCGGTGGTTGAGCCGAGATCCCATTGGGTTTGATGGGGGAGATTGGAACTTGCACAGGTATGCTGGAGGCGATGCCGTTAACGAAGTAGACCCGTATGGCTTAGCGCCCGGTGATTCGTGGGATCCTCGCACCATTCCTTATCTGATCCCAGAACTCAATCCGTTCAATCGCAGCGGCTCACTTCGTAATACCTACGATTCCATGTATGAAGGTGGGGCGGCGATGTTGCATGGTGACACGGCACGCGGAGCCAGAGCTTACGATTATGGTGTTCTTGGTCAAACACGCAACAGCGACCCCGTAACTCGTTATGGAACGCGCGGTGCTCTCGTTATTGCTGGAGTGGCTGCAGGAGCTGCTGCAATGTGTATAGCTGGCCCAACTATTGCTGCTGGTGGAAGAGCGGCTGTGGGAGCTGCTGGAAGAGGAGCCGCCGCTGCTGGAAGGGTAGGCAAGGCTGTATACAGCAACAAGTATGGAAGAGGAGCCGTAGATGGCGCTGCCGGTGCACTTGGTAAAGATCTAACTGATATTAGGCGCGGACGCAAGGGATGGCGAGATGTAGCTTCTGATGTTGGTATTGGAGCAGCAGCCGGTGCTGCAAATGCAGGTAAAAGTTGGGGTTGGAGGGTTGGCACTGGAGCTGCTTCAGGGTTTGCTAAAGACTACCTAGATGATCGCTTCAAGAAAAGGGGTAGATAATGTCGATAGATTTAATGGAAAAACATGAAGCAGGATAAATTCTCCCTCATAGATACGATTCTTGCGATTGTAGTGGTGTTCGTATCTATTGAAATAGCCTACCGCATAGCCGCTTTTGCTGGATGGGATCTCAGATCTCTACCTTCATTACTATGTCAAATCGTTCTGGTTGCCCTCTCTTTATATCTATTGAGCAAAATCAGGCGACGGTAAGTGTTTCACGCTCCTATGACGAGTTACGGTCATTCCGTAACTCGTTATAGGAGCGTGTTGTTGTTGGAGTGGCTGCAGGAACTGGTGCTGGTGGAAGAGTGGCTGTGGGATCTACTGGAAGAGCAGCAAGGGCAGGTGGCCGCTGATTCGGAAGAGTGGGAGGCCGGCATGTCGTCGTAAATGCTGTTACTGGTGGGCTGAGCAATCTTGGAATGAGCGCAGCAGGTGGAGGAGTCCACAACTTCAAAAGCGGGGCTAAGGCATTTGGAGCAGGTGCTTTTGCAGGAGCACTTGCTGGGGGCAATACTCCTGTTTCCCCTTTGGGTGCAGTAAAGTCTATCGGAGGAGGCGTAGGTGGCGGGTGGTTGTTTAGATAATTTCCTTGAGCAATGACTAAATCTCATCTTTCCCGTGTTCTTTACCTCGCTGGTTACCTGTTATCTGGTCTTGCAATAGGATTTTCACTTCTTGCTGTGGTTAATTGATTGGGTATAGTGTTTAGATTGTCTTGGTTGCGTTTTGCACACCATGATTCCCCTGAAATGCAGAAGTGGTTCTATGTTGTTCTAACAGGAATTGCCATAAGAGTAGGTTTTGATTGTGTTGATCGGGTTCGTGCCAGGTTCTTAAAGAGATGACAGAACTATCCGAAAAAATGCTACAAAGATGCGCGAATGATATTGGTAGCAACCTTGTAGTCTTATGCTAACTCCCTGAGTTAGAGTGTCAAGTAGGCTATCCAAGAAGTGATGTGAACTTCATAGTAGAAGTGAAAACTCAACTGAGTTTTCCTCGAGGGCGTGAATTCAATTGAGTTCACGCCCTTTCGCTTGTTAGTTGAAGCCCATCGAAAACTTTAGACGGGTTTTACACCCTTTTTAGTCGTTTCATTGTTTCAGATGAGATGGAGTTGCACAATGAGTTGTGGTCGCTCGCCAGGGCGATGACACATCCATGCACCACGATTCCCTTCATCCGTCCGAGCTTTTCGATCTCGAAATCCTCGTTCCCGTGCATCCGACCGGCAAGTGGCTCGACCGCTTGAACACCTTTCGGCGTTTCGGCTTGCTGGGCGGCGAGCAACTGCGCGTGCGTCTGGTGCTGCTGTGCGGCACCTGGGCGCTCGATCCGGCGTTGTGTGACGCAAGCGCGTGGCCCGGCATTTCCAGCGTGGCCGTTGTCAACGGCACAAGCGACCATCCGGCAGCCAAAATCTACGACTACTACGCGAATGTCTTGCCCGAAGAGGGGTTGCGAGCGCGTTGGTATTTGCGCGTGGATGATGATTCCCTCACCGACATCCGCCGTCTGGTCAATCACCTCGACTTCACCTTCTACTGGCGCGACCCGCTCCACCTGACGGGCACTGTTTTGTGCGACATCCGCCCGTCCTACCTCGCGGTGTTGCGCGAACTGCGCGGCGACCGGTTCGTGCGGGGCGCTGGTCACTGTCAGGTGTTCCACGAGTGGGAACACTCCGTGTCCAGCCACACCACCATGCGGCGCATCATCGCCCATCGCATGGCCCGCGAGTTCTTGCGCCGCGTCGCCCTCATCCAAGACGGTTACGGCGACCACTGCCTGTCTTATGCGGCGCGCATCGTGGGCATTCCGCTGTCTCAGGTTTCCTTCCTGAGCGCGCACTGCCAACTGGATGAGTTCGCCCTGTTCGCGCCTTCGGGCGACGGCTTTTTCCACATCCACTATCTATCGCCCGACACACCCGAAGAGTGGGCGCGCTACATGGACAAGCGCCGCGCCCTGGGCCTGTCCACCGACGAGAGCGATACAGGCGCGGCACAAGCCGCGACCGAGTTCGAGGCGGTTCTGCTGAGCATGTCCCGCTAAAGGAGTTCTCTATGTTTTCCAACTTTCGCATCGTTTCTTTTTCTCCAGCTGGCCGCAAGCGCAACATGGCGCTTCTCGACCGCTTTTTACGCGCCAACCGTTTTCTCATCGACCGCCACGAGTGGTGGGTCAACACGCCCGACCCAGACGATCAGGCGTTCATCCATGAACTGGTCGAGCGCTATCCCGACTTCTACTCTCTCGCCGAAGTGGACGTGCCTTATACGGGCTTTGGCCAGCGCGTCATCGTTGAACGGCTGCGCCGCTTCTACTGCGAGCGGTGCCAGGACGCCCGCACCATCTACCTTAAGATTGACGACGACTTCTGCTTTATCGGCAAAGACGCCATCGCCGATTTGCTCGAATTTCGCGTCGCGCACCCGGAGTATTTTCTGGTGATGCCGCCCACCGTCAACTCGGCGTTGCAAACCCACGTCGTGCAGCGCACCAGCCAACTGCCGCGCGAGCCGCTGCACTTTGGTTACAGTCCCTTTGACCCTGGCGGCTACAGTTCGGGCGCGGGCGCTGAACTGATCCATCACGCATTCTTGGACGCGATCAACCGCAGCTTGAAGGCACCCTGGACGTTCCCGCGCTGGGAGTTCAACGAGTTCGAGCGCGCAACCATTGGCGCCACCTGCTTTTTCGGGCGCGACCTGGCGGCCTTTGGCGGCGATGTCACCGACGATGACGAGCAGTTCCTTTCGTGTGTCAAGCCGCAGGAGTTGAACCGGGTCAATGCGGTGTCTCCGTGTCTGCCAGGACGAGACGCCTTTTTCGCGCACTACGCCTATGCTCCGCAAAAAGAGCATCTGGACTCAACTGACGTGCTGACTTCCTACGAAACCGTCGCCTCGTGGATGAGATTGATGTAGCGGTGAAAAAAGAGATCTGGGTATGGGCTGTATCTACTCCTGCCGAGCCGTTGAGCCGAAGTTGGCGCGTTGAACCCGGTTTTTGGTTCGCACGCTGAAGTGGAAGTTCCTTTGTGCACGCTTGCCAGTTCTCCAAAACGGCAATTCGCGGCGTGGTTTATGTAATGGGCGCGGCGCTCTCACCCACGTTTACGAGCCAGGTATCTGCTGCAACAAAGCGTTGATTTCTCTTTGCCAGAATGACTTCATGGAGCGCCTGCCTGAAATCTGCTCCGCGGGTTATTCATGCTTGGTAGTGTGGTTCAACTCCATGAAAAATCCGACTTTTGTGTCGGTCGTTAGCTCTGCCTGGACATGGTTAGAGAGAGCAAAATTGTGGAAAAGGAAAAACTATGTTGATACCTACTTCTATCAGAGACATCTTGATCATCGTTGACAAGCTCAAGAACGGCGTGGACGTCCACAAATGCAAGGTTGATGGCAAGATGGTGCAAATCCAAAGCTCCAAGATGCAGGCGGAAGATTCGCTAACTGCTTTGCAGATCACTTGTGCTTACAAAGATGGGGATGAAACGATTGGTCTTGAGGCGCACCATCCCATTCAAGGAGGACAAGACGTTATCAAGGTCAGTGGGGCAGATGTGGAAGGGCCTGACATCGACATCAGGCTGGTTCCTCACCTGACCTACGCGGACGTCAAAGTGACTCTTCAATTCCACAAAGGCGATGTGGCGCACACCATCGAGTTGTATGGAAAAATCGCCAGCGTGCTGTAGCGAATGGAGAGGGTGCAACCAACTATAGTCGTCGTGAATCCCACCTGAAAGTTCGTTGCGAAACCTGTGACCCGATCCATAACGAGAACGGCGCCCTTTGCCGTGAGGCAAAGGGCGCCGTTTTTGGCAACTCTTAAGACATGGAATCTCCCAGGATCAGCACACGTTGTTCGTCGAAAATCGGCTTGTTTCGCGGTGGCGCCCAGAGCCACCACGAATCATCGAGAACATAACCTTGAGGCGCCGTGAAAATCTGCTTGGCCGTTGTCCAATCTTTCGATTCAAACGCTGTATCCAAACGCGCGCTCAACAGAGACACCGAGTCGGGACTGCGCTTTTGCAAGATCTCCAGACCGCGCCGCGCCCGCTCGTAATCGAAGTGGGATTCTTTGGGCAAACGAAAAACAAGTTGCGACAAACTCCACACAATGCGCCCGTAGAACACATCGCCGTTGTCGCCGCCGATCTGGCCGGCGCGCTTTTTGGCCATCGCTTCCCATTCGCCCGGCTCGCCGAACCAACGCGGCAGCAAAACCTGGGCGCGCTGGGTGTAAAACGGCAGATAATCCGGGAATGTGGCCGTGCCCTCTTGGAAGAAATGGTCGAAAAACTCGCGCGGCGCGCTTGCCAGCAAACCCCATCTCAGCATGGCATCAAAGGCTAAGGGCGACTTGAAAGCCGCGCTCGGCAAGGCTTTGAGCGACTGCGCGCCTTTGGCAAGAGCGGCGTCCATGCGCGCTTTCATGTCGGGCGTGATGGACGACGCGAAGCCCCCACCGCGCGCTTCTCGAGCAGCATTGCTCCACAGTTGAAGGGCCGCGATGCGCGCCAGATTGGATGCGGGCCGCGCCGCGCGCCACGCCGCGATGCGTCCTTGCCTGGCCGCGAAGTCGCCTCCTGTGCATAACCCGTTGAAGAAGGACTTCAAATGCGGCACGCCTTGGATGTCGGCTGCGTTGGAGTGCTGTAAAGCCGCTGCGGTTTTCTCGATTTCGTCGTAGCGTTTGGCCAAGAGCAACGCCCCGCCTTTTTGCTGCCATTCTTCTTGCTCGCGCGCGACATCGCCGATCACGTAGCGCAGTGGATGAAGCTGCAAGTCAGGATAATTGCGCCGCGCTTTGCGCGCGATTTCGAGCCACGAGTTGTTGGTTTCGGCGGCTGACGGGTTGAGGGCGACGCTCTTTTGGTATTCAGCGATGGAAAGGTCGAGGTCTCCCAGCATAAAAGATACGCGCGCCACTGAGTAATGCCCTTCGTAATCGTCGGGGTGCCCGGTTTGCCAGTCACGCCCTAATTGCAGCAGAGTCGACCAGTCCCCCTGCTCATCCAAACTTTTTTGGCGGGTGAGGAACTCGTCGTGCGTCATTGCTGCATTCCCAAGCGCCGTGCCCATCGTCGTCGAGCCATCGGAAAGTTGAGCCTCGCAACGCGCCAGTGCAAGGCCAAGGGTGAGTGCGCTCAAGCCCCAAAGAGAAAGCAATTTCACGGACTCAGTTGGCGTGGTCGCGGCGGATTTGTCAAGTGGCTCAGCAAGAGCCAGATGATCCACGCCTCTGCCATGCCTTCTATCACCAAGAGAAGCCACATTCGTTGAAAGAAATTGGCTTGTGGTATTTGAAGTAGACCCTAAACAGACACCTTCCCCATCCTCCTCCTCCCCGTCAAGTTGAAGCCGTTTTTCGGTATTGTTGACAACTTCGTTCGAGGCTCTTAAAGTTCATCTGGACACAAGGCCGCATTTAACTC
>JAABUM010001745.1_pt1 | contig 31247 bp, 24 predicted proteins | sample 5559161 | NCBI WGS metagenome assembly JAABUM01 (sample SAMN10711868, study PRJNA513369) | rock metagenome | isolation source: Antarctica rocks | place: Antarctica: Victoria Land, Siegfried Peak nord
CGCCCGCAGGCCCCCGAAACCGGGGACCGCGGGCGGGTTGAGGGCACCCCGGGTCACTCGATAACCCGCCCCGACAGGCCCCGGGCTCGTAACTCTCGGAATGGCTCTTTGATCAGTGCATCCCTAGGTCAGCGATCTGGATGGCGCACGCGTCGCTCCCCGCGTGCCGTCGCAGACTCCGACTGGACCGCGCGGAGAGCGGCATTTCCGGATGTTGGGCAATCCGTGGTGCATGCATGGTCATGCATATCCGTCTGCACCCGGGGCGCCGTGAGATCACCGCTGCGGGGCTCCTTGGTCTTCTGCTGTGGTCATCGAGTTAGGGCGATGGCACGGACCGTATGGGGATCCACGACAGAAAACTCCGAAGGTACTGCTCGTACTCCTGAAGGTTGCACGGCCAGTCGAGGGCCTCGAACAGGTCGGGATCGAGGTCGGACTCCGCGCGTTCCCGCGCCCTGACCACCGACCGTGTGAGCAGCTCGTGCAGACCGTCGTTCTCGGCCAGGGTGGCATGCAGCTCGGTGATGACGTCCGTTGTAGCGCTCATGGGCTCCTCCTAAGGGTTGGGTCACAGTTCTGGTGGATACGAGTGCCGGGGCCGCGTCCTACGAGGTTGTCCCGTCGAACGGTCCACGGGGCAACAGGGCCGCGACCAAGACGAGGGCGCTGGAAGATGAGGAGGCGACCACGGCCTGCCGAAGACCGCCGTTGGAGTGTGGGCGGCGCCGGCCAGGAATGGTGGGCGAGAACTGCCCACCGGCCAGCAGGTCAGGAGTCCCGTCCTCGCCGTCGCAGGGCCCAGGACGTCACGCCCGTGCAAATCAGCGCCGGGGCCACACTAAAACTGATCGATGCCTCGATGCCTCGATGCCTCGATGGCACGATCAAAAGTGATGCGGAACAACCACGTGAATACTGCGATCGCGATGAAGAAGGTGATGACCGTGATGACCACATCCTGAGGTTTCATCTGGTCACAGTAGCCGCCGGCATATCGCTGGTAATGCCCGAGCGAGGACACCCAGGGTGCCGTCGGTTTCAGGATGGGCGCAACCGAACAGGAAACGTGAGATAGGCCCGCCGGTGTGACGGTCTGGCCGGTCTTGGCCGGTTCACGTGAGCGCAGCGTTACGCGGCTGGCCGATCGTCACCGGCGAGCAGCGGGGTCGGTTGGCGCGGCTGACGTGCGCGGGGCAGATGGTGCCGGCGGGGTCCGGGACCTGACGCTGCGTCCGGCCGAATGCTGGCGCGCTCGACGCGCTCCCAGTCTTTAGTGACACGGTCGTATCAGTGACCCACGCCCCGATACCGCACGGAGAAGGCGAGCAGCAGCCCATGGACATCACCGAGATCATCCAGCACCAGCACGATGAGCAGCGACGGATGTTCGCCTACCTTGAGCAGTGGCCACGCGATGACCACGACGGGCTGGGCGCTGTGTGGGAACGTCTGGCGATCTTCCTTGAGACCCACGCCGAGGCCGAGGAGAAGTACTTCTACCCCGAGCTGCTGCGTCTCGGCACGGGCGGCGCCGACGCCGAGTCGGTCGATGAGGAAGTCGGAGATGCCGTCAAGGACCACAACCAGATTCGCCAAGCGGTGCGGGCGGCCGACGATCACGAGGTCGGCTCAGATGGGTGGTGGACCGCGGTCGTCGACGCCAACGTGCACAACAGCGACCACATGGGCGAGGAGGAGCGGCAGGACCTCGCCGACTTCCGTCAGCAGGCCAGCCTCGAACTGCGTCACGAGATCGCGCTGAAGTTCATCCGCTACCAGTCCCAGAAGGCCGCTGGGGGCATTAAGCCGGTCGACAAGGACCCGCAGGAGTTTGTTGCCGATCGCGGGGCCGGTCCCGAGACCGACAGCGAGAAGAGCGCCGCGGAAATGGCCGAGGAGGCGGCCGAAGGACGCCCCACTACGGGTACGGGTGAGACGAAGACATCCTCGAAGGAAGCCGCGAGCTGACCACCTCGTCGATGCGGGTGGTCTAGTCCCCCGCGGGTGTCGACGACCTGCTAGACACCCGCCCGGTCTGAGCCCAACTTCTCCTACGGTGTTCTGGTCCGCCGATCCCCGCCCCGGGCTCGGGTGGCAGACTCGTCGTTGGCCCAGTCAGGACGGCAGGACGACGAGTCCGACGACGGTGAGCAGGTAGACGACCAGGACGGTGATGCTGTCGATGCCCATCCGGGCGTGTTGCTTCTTGGGTCGGAACAAGAGACCGGCCATGTAGATGAGGGTGAGCAGGGCGCCGGCGCCGGTGAGGTACAGGTCGGCGGGGTGCGCGTGGGGCAGGACGGCTTTTCCGGAGACCACGGTGGCGAGCAGGAACAACACGGGCAGGAACGCGTTGCCGCCGAAGATGTCTCCGAAGGCCAGTTTGTAGTCGCCTTGACGGGTCGAGGTCAGGCCGGTGGACAGCTCGGGGAGGCTGGTGGCGGCGGCGAGGACGGTCGCGCCGAAGAGGGCGCCGGACAGCCCGATGCTGGATGCGGCGGCCGTGCCGCTCTGTTCGGCCAGCGCACCCGCGACCAGGGTGACGATGGCGGCGACGGTGAAGACCGCCGCGGTGCGCCAGGTGGAGACGTGGTGGGTGTTGGCGTCGTCTTGCCGTTTGCGTTGGGAGTGCCCGCGAGGTTGGGTCTGACTGTCGGGTGCCTCCCCGGAGTCGGCCCAGGGCAGCGCCTTCCCGGCTTTCTGGGTCAGCACCAGCCCGACGACCCAGATGACGGCGATCAACACCACGTCGGGCCCGAGGCGGAACCGGACCAGGGTGGCGGGCAGCTGGGTACCCATGACGACAGCGACGAGTACGGCCACGACGACGGCGCCTTCAATGACCAGGGTCAGGCTGGCGGCCTGGTAGGTCAGCGGACGGCGTTCTCGGACCCCGAACGCATCGAGGGCGACCAGCACGACGGTCTGAATGGCGATGCCACCCAGGATGTTGGACACGGCGACGTCCAGCTGCCCGGACGCAGCGGCGGTGTAGGTGATCGCTAGCTCGGGCAGGTTGGTGGCGATCGCCAGCAGGATCAGCCCACCCAACGCCTGACCGAGGTGCAGCCGATCGGACAGGACGTCGGTGCTGTTGCTCAGGTAGGTGCCGGCGATCCAGATCGCGGCGGCGCATCCGATGAAGACCAGTGCGTTGGCCCACACCGGCAGCGACGGCAACACGTTCACACCACAGGCCTTCCCTCGAAGAACGTTTTCGTCGGTTGACGGACAGTCCGAGGATCAGCTGCAGCACCCCCGGTGGCTCGCGTCCTCGTAGTGGGCCGGCCCGGCGTCACAGTCGCGGTGTGGGCGGCAACCTTACGTAGCTGGTCGACGAGACGCCGGTGACCGTCCGCGCGCTTGTACAGCCCGTGAGCCAGATGGTCGAAGAAGTCACTTTCAACACGCTCGCCCCGGTCGGCCATCATTGCTGCCCGCGTAGCGGCCTGAGCGGCGTCGGCCAGGTCGAGCACCGCTTCCTCGCGTTCGAATACCGCCTGCCTCAGCGTCGAGGACCGGCCGGGATCAACTGTGGTCTTCGGCTCCACGTCGCCGAAAACTTCGATGCCGATGCCGATGCCGGTGCTGCTCGCGACCTGGGCCATGCCCGTTCTCCTGTCACTGCATCTTGGTTCCCACGTCAAGGGGTGCGGTACCAGTGCGGCACCCCTCGACAAAGCCCTTGCCACGGCGACGGTAAAGACAGAGTCTGTGAGGATGCTGACTTGAGGACCAGCTCGCCTGAGTGGATCGTCACCTGTTCAGCGGGATCTTGGAAGGCCTGGTCGCGGCCCGCCGACGAGGGAGTCGGCAGAGCCCGCTGCATGGGCGAACCAGGTCCGGTGAAAGCAATGGCCGATGAGCTCGATCCCGTGGTAATCAGCCCTGTGCAGATGAGATGGTCGACGACGAATCCGCTGCCGGCGAACGCATCGCGGGCAGCTGCGCTGAGTGGGCCACTGCGGAATCAAGTTCGAGGGGTTGTCCGAGCGCCACCACAGCCAGCCCGTGGGCCAGGAAGCGATGTCCACAAGAGATCCATCTCCCCTGACGGCCAACGAGGTGGCTCCGGGACGGCGACGACGTCCTCGCCGTCGGGGAGCTCTGCCCGCACCTGGGCGCACCCATGGTGGACGGCTGGATGGACCGTGGGCAGCTCGTCTGCCCCTGGCACGGTTCCCGCTTCGACCCGGTGACAGGGCAGGTCGTCCGCGGTCCGGCCACCGCCCCCTTGCCCTGTTACCAGACCCGGATCCGGGCGGGGACGATCGAGGCACGTCCCGGAGAGCCGACGGGCCTTCGGGCAGCGACAGGAGCAGGCGCATGAACGCTGACCAGGTGCTCATCGAGCACCACAACGTCCTGCGGGCGACGTGCAAGGACATCAGCGGCAAGCCGGCAGGGTCGGCTGAACGTGAGGAGCGGGTCGACGACCTGCTTGTCGAACTCGACATCCACATGCGCATCGAGGACGACCTGTTCTACCCCGCCGTCGCGGCGGCCAGCACCCTGGTGGCGGTCGCCCACGCCGAGCACCGCCAGGTCTCCGACCGGCTCGCGGCGTTCTTGGGCACGAACCCGACCGACCCTGCCTACGAGGGCCACTGGCAGGCGTTCGTCACCACCCTTGACGCACACGCCGAGGAATTGACGCACACGCCGAGGAAGAGGAACGCGACCTGTTCCCGCCGCCGGTGGAGATGACCGCGGACGAGCTGGACGCGCTCGGGAACCGGATGCTCGAGCAGATGAACGAGATACGGAATTCCTGGACGAAGCAGCTTCGCGTTCAGGCCAGAGGGGCTGCCCTGCGCAAGATGTGAGCACCGTCACCGACGCTCGCGACCTTGTCTGACGCTGATCGCTAGCGCCCTACACACTCAATCGACCGTGGAGGTCGCATGTACGCACGTCTGTACGCCAAGGTCGTCGGGGTGACCATCGTGCTCATCGGCATCGGTGGCGTCCTGCTAGGAGAGAAGTCATTGTTCGGTGTCCTGAACATCGACATCGCGGAAGACGCGATTCACCTGATCACCGGCGGACTGATGGCCGCTGTGGGCTTTCGCGGCTCGGAGCGCGCCGTGCGCGCGGTGGTCGGCGGTCTGGGAGTGGTGTACCTGCTCGTCGGGGTCCTGGGCTTCTTCGTCCCCGACCTGTTCGGGCTCCTGCCGCACGAGTACCACACCGTGCTGGACAACCTGATCCACCTGTCGCTGGGCGTGCTCGGCATCACGGTGGGCTTCTTCCTCGGTCAGCGGCCGGTCGGGCAGTCCTCGAGATTGGCCACGTAGATGAGTAAGGGCTCGACGGCAGCGAACGTGCCGGGGCGGGGCGCCGTCGCGGGCACGGTCGTCGCGGGCACGGTCGTCGTGACCGCCTTCCAGAAGCTCGGCGAACGCCGGCGACCAGGTGCACGAGGACGACGTGGAGAGATCTGGCCCCTCGCGCATCACCTGTCCGTCCACCGTCGTACGCGGAGGCCTCGACCTGGCGTTTCCAAGCCGTCGCCGACCACCTTGTGGCCGAGCTGCCGCGAGCCGTTCAAGGCCTGCTCTGGGCCGGTCACCTTCCCATCCTCGAGCGCCCGACTGACACGACGCAGTTGATCCGCCGGTCCCTCCTGTCTTGACCTGAAACATCGCTCGACGAAGACGTCCCGCAAGCCGAAGGCCCAACGGGACGTTACAGAAGACGAGGCGAGTGAAGTCGTCGCCGCCACGATTCAACACGTTCCGATCCCAGAAGACCCGCCCGCGCTAATGCCCGGTGAACGTGCCTCAACCGGGGCGCGTTCGAGGCGGTTCAGCCGAACCGATGAAACCGCTGCATACAGCTGAGTGCGGTTCGCCGGACTAGGAACGGTCAGCGCGTCAAACGTGAATGACCATCCATGACGATGCATGGGTAGCCAGTCGAGCAACGTCCGACTCTCGACATGTCAGGACGTTCTCGGACTTACGGGAATCAGGGGGCCTAGCGGCTCGGTGAGCTGTTGTGCCCGGGCCTATCGCGGGTGACCGGAGGGGCGGGACGCCGGGGCGGCTGTGGGACGGCGAAGGGACTGACGGAATGGGTGCGATGGTCGTGGTTGTCTGAGTGTGGGTGGCGCAATTCTTCGGGTTCCGGATTGAGGTCGGCCAACAGTCGCGACTGCAGGTCGAGGCTGGGGTTGCCCGGGTCGAGGCGGCCCTGGGCCAACACGTGGCGGAGCAGGGTCGGTAGGTCGTGGCCGCCGCGTGAGGCCTCGGCGAACGCGTCGGCGAGCGGGGGCCAGGTGGCAGCGGAGACCAGGCGCGGGTCGACCTGCCGGGCCAGCGGCGCCCACCGCTGCGTGTTCGGCAGCTGGTCTTGGGCGGCGATCCGGTTGTGCAGGGTGCGGACCTCATAGATCCGGGCCTCGGCGGCGCCGTGGCGGTCGGTGTCCCACCGGTTGGCGTGGCCGACGAGCTCGGTGAGGGCGACGTCGACCGGCAGATGTAGGCGGCGGGCCACGGTCGTCATTCGGGTCCGCCAGTGCGCGGGCCGGGCCGCAGCGACCACGGCTGCCGCCGCTGGCAGGGCGTCGGCGGGGGGCAGGTGGTTGAGCCGCTCGTCCACGAGAACTTCGGCGAGGGGCCGTGCGGCCGTGGTGAGCCGCCCGGCGAGGGCGGCCGGACCGTCCTGCCGCAGCAGGCTGGCCGGGTCGTGCCCGGCGGGGAAGGCGACGTGGCGGGGGTCGGCGCCCCGGGCGGCCAGGATCCAGTAGTCCCGCTCAGCGGCTGCCTGCCCAGCCCGGTCCGCGTCGGTGGCCACGATCGGGTCTACTCCGGTGCCGCCGCCATCGTTGCCACCGAGGCGACCAGTGGCGCCCGCGCCGTTGGAGTGGCGAGTCAGCTGGTCGGCTTGAGTGTCGGTCAGGGCGGTGCCCAGCGGGGCGACGCCGACATGGTCGGGGCTGGCCAGGGTCACGGCGATCGCGTCGAGTGGCCCTTCGACGATGACGGGGGCGGCGCCGTCGGCGAGCCGGTCGGCGTGCTCGGCCAGGCCGTACAGCTGGTCGCCCTTGGCGAACAAGACCGTCTCGCCGGTGTTGAGGTACTTCGGCCCGGCCTTCGCCGTTCCGTCAGCTCCCGGTTCTAGCGCGTCGTGGTCGGGGTTGCGCCGGCCGACGAACCCGACCACCTGCAGCGCCGGGTCTCCGCCGCTGTCTTCATGTCGAGGGTGGCCGGCGCGGCCGGGGTCGGTGGCGTGGATGGGCAGGAGGAGCCGGTCGCGGAAGGTGTCGATGAGCCGCCCGGTGGAGGCCTGCTTGGCGAGGCCGGAGGCCAGCAGTTCCTCGTCGGTGGCGCCGTGCCGACGCAGATGGTCGCTGAGCGCGGTCCAGGTGTGCGGGGCGTACCCGGGCCGGGTGCAGGGGTCGCCGGTCAGGTCGATGCCGCCGAGCCGGTCGGTGAGGTAGGTCTGGGCCCAGGACCCGCGGTAGGCGGCCTGGAAAAAGGTGGTGGCCTGTTCGTTGAGTGCGGCGATCCGTTCCGGGCTGACGGGCGCGAACTCGGCGTCCGCGATCCGGGCCAGCGCCCGCTCCTGCTGCTGGTCACTGGGTTCCCACACGAACCCGGCGCGGCGGCTGGCGGCCCAGTACAGCTCCTCGTCGATCTCGGCCTCGGTGAGGGCTACCAGGTCTGCGGGGATGGTCTCCTCGTCGAGTGGGGCCAGCAGGCCGGTGCGCCAGTCATCGGGGTTGGAGTAGTCCAACGGCGGCTCGGCCAGATTGTCCGGGACGGCGTTGCTGGTTCCGTCGTGCGTGTCGGTGTGGAGGGTGGTGGCCATGTGTAGGTCCTCCGGTGGTGCGGTGTCCGCGTCGTTCCGGTCTTCCGGGTACGGCTGGTCGCAGTCGTTCCCGGCGCCGCGGGCGTGGTTGCTGGCGTGGTCGTGGTCCGGGTTGTCGGGGTCGTAGGGGGCGGGGTCGGTCAGGACGGTGGCCCGGTAGATCAGCGCGTCGGCCAGGGCGTGCCCGGGCACGGGTTCTCCGTCGGGGCCGGCGGGGTGCCGGAGCAGGTGGGTGTAGGGGATGCCGTGCTCGCTGGCCCGGGTGATCGCGGTAATGACGGCCGGCCAGCGTGGGTCGTCCATCAGCGCGGCGGTCGCCGACGGGTGGTCGGGGTTGTTGGTGGTGCCGTCGAGGGCGGCGGCCAGCTGCGGCAGCCATACCGGTCGCAGGGGGTCCGGGGGGCCGGCGGAGGGGTCGGGGGTCAGCACGGCGGGGGAGACGTGCCGGGCGATCCGCCACCAGATGGCTGCGGCCTGGTACTCGTCGGGCAGCTGCGCCTCGGCGGCGGCACGGCGGAATAGGGTGGGGGCGTCGGCGCCGGCGCGGGACAGGGCGGCCAGGTTCTCGACCAGCACCGGCCAGTGCGGGTCGGCACCGGGGGTGAGGCCGACCTGTTCGGCGAGCGGGGTCCAGGTGGTGCGGTAGCTGGTGTCGATCGCGGCGTTGACCCTCTGGTTGAGGGCGACCTGAGCGCGCCGGTCCGCGGCGGCCGGCTGCCGCGGGCCGGTGGGTCGGGTGTCCGCGTCGGCGACACCGTGGGCGGCCCGGAACACCATCAGGTCCGCCAGCAGGTCGGCGTGAGAGTCGGGGTGCTGGTCTCGGTGCTGCGGATCGAGCAGCTGCCGGGCCCAGCCTGGCGCCGTCGCCGGGGTCAGCTCGGTGGCGTGCTGGCGGACCTGGGCGGTGGCCTGGTCGACCAGCTGCTCCCGGGCGGCCAGGTGGGTGCCCCACTGCCCGTCGGCCCGGAGCCGTTCGGGGATGCCGGGCAGCCATGGCGCCGGCCCTTCGGTGGTGGTGCGGGTGTGGGTGGGGTCCAGGCGCCAGTCCAGGACGGCGGCGACGTCGGCAGCGCTGTCGATCTCCCGTTCGCTTAGCGCCGTCGTGAACGCGCCGACCGGGTTGTGACCTTCGGTGGCGAGCAGGGTCAGGTGGCCGCGCAGGGTCGGCCAGGCCGGGCTGTCGAGGATGCCCGGGGCGAGGTCCTGGACGTGGACCTCGAGGGCGGCCAGCCGGTCGGGGCCGAGGAGGTCGGCGGCGGCGGTGTGCAGGCTGTCGAGGTACCGGGCGGTGGCCTGGGTGAGTGCGGTGTGCGGGTTGTCGGTCCGCGCCGCGGAGGTGGTGGCGGAGGGCTGCGCCTCGTCCCTGGCGAGGATGTCTTCGAGGAGGTTGAGGGCGGTCTGGGGGTGGGTGGCGGCCGGGGTGATGACGGAGTGCTCGTCGCCGTCCATGGCGGCGTTGAGGTACAGGTGGTTGGCCTCGCGGCCGCGGGTGAGGGCGACGTACAGCTGCTGGCGCGACTCGGCGCCGGCGGTGACCGTGTGCGAGGTGTCGGCGGTGACGCCTTGGGCGCCGTGCACGGTGGTGGCGTAGCCGAGCTGGACGTGTTCGGCGACGTAGTCGGCGGGCAGCCGCACGTGCCGCCCGGTGTGCAGGTGGACCACATCCAGGGCGCCCTTGAGGTCGCCCGTGGTGTGGGCGGTGACGGTCCACCGGTCGCCGTTCTTGACGAAGTCGGTCGCCGTGGTGCGCAGCTCACGGTTGTTGCGGCGGGTGATGACGGTGTCGCCGGCGGAGGCTGCGGAGCCGTCGACCAGGTGGACCTGCTGCAGGGGGGCGGCCGGGACGGCTGGTCGGGCGGAGTCGTTCTGCAGGGCGTTAAGTCGGTCGGTGCGGGCGCGGATGTTCAGGCCGGTGGCCAGCTCGCGGGTGGGGGCGAGCATGATCGAGTCCAGCCCGTTCGCCCGGTCGAGGGTCCAGGCGGTGTAGGCCTGGTCGGTGACGGTGGTCAGGTCGCCGACGTGGACGCGGTCGTTGTCGATGTAGAACCCCAGGCCGGTGGTGTCGCCGGTGCGGATGGCCAGGCCGGCGGCGGCTTCGGCCTGGTCGCGGAACCGGACCAGCTCGGTGAGGGTGACCGCGCCGACCGAGGCTTGGATGTCGCGCAGGACGCCGCCGGCGGCGACCGCGGCCAGCTGCCGGTCGTCGCCGACCAGGCGGACGCTGGCACCACGCTCGAGCGCGAAGCGGGTCACCGTGGCGAGGTCGCCGGTGGCGGCCATGCCGGCCTCGTCGACGACGATCAGGGTGTTGGCGTCGACCGCTTTCGCCCACGCCGGTAGCGGCGAGACCGGTTGGTGCTGCAGGTGCCAGACGAGTTTGGCGAGGGTGTCGGCGTGGGTGCCGGTCTCCTCCCGTAGCACCCCGGCGGCGACCGCGGATGGGGCCAGGCCGAGGACGGTGCCGCCACCCTGCACGCCGTGGGTCCAGGCGGCGGTGAGCGCGGACATGGCGGTGGTCTTCCCGGACCCGGCCGGGGCGATGGCCAGCTGCACCCGGGCGCCGGAGGTGGCCATCTGGCGGACCAGGTGGGCCTGCGCGGTGTTCAGGTTGAGCCCGTTGGCCACCGACTCCAGCAACGCCAGGTCGACATCGCCGTGCGACACCACGCGGCCGTCGCGCAGCTGGGCGGTGTCGACCAGGAACCTCTCGTCGGCCAGCACCCTGGCCGAGGTGTACAGCTGGGAGCCGGCGACGTCGTAGACGCTGGACCCGTCCCGACGGCGCAGCTGCCCGGGGGAGCCGAGGGCTGCGTGCACCGGGTCGGGCCGGGTCAACGGCACCGACTGCGACGGGTGCAGCACCCGGGTCACGACCTGGTCGACCGGCGCGTCGACGTCCACCCCAGCCGGGGCGCTGGCGCGTACCTGCCGTTCGGCTTCGGAGCGCACGTGCCACACCTGCCAGGTGGACCGGCCCGCCTCGACCGCTCCTCGGGCCCGGGTGCTCAGGTCGGTGACCAGGTCGTCCGGGACCGCACGGTGGTCTACCGGTTGGCTGCGGTCACGGTTGAGGTGCCGCGCCTTCCGGCGGCTGGCGGCGGCCGGGACGACGTCCCGGACGAGCTGGTCAACGCGGTCGGGGGAGCCGAGCAGCTGCGTTGCTTCGGCGCGCCAGGTGGCCCGCTGCTGGGCTTCGGAGCGTGGTTCGTGTTTGGCGTCGCGGGTCTCCAGGGTGGCCTGCTGGGCCAGCTTGAGCGCCTCCACCGGGGTGGGTGGCCGGCCGTGCTCGGCCTGGAACGCGGCGGCCAGCGCGGCCCGGCGCACGTCGATCCGGGCCCGCCGCTTGGACCAGACCTGCACCAGCTGCTCGGGGACCCCGGTCACCTCCCGGACCATCCGCCTGCCCGCGGCGGCAGCCGCGTCGGTGTCCGAGCGCGGCTGGAAGGTCAGGCCGAGCCGGCGGTGCAGCTCGGCCTCGATGCGGGTGTTGTACCGCTCGGAGGCGGTCACGGTGGCTTTGAACAGCACCCGGGCGTCCAGGGCCAGCCACCGACCTGGGGTGCCGTCTGGACCCAGGACGCGGACCTTGGAGGAGACGGCGACGTGGGTGTGCAGGTCGGGGTCGCCGGCGCGGGAGTCGCGGTGGTCGAACGCCGCAGTCAGCAGGCCGGTGGTGTCCAGCTGCTGCACCCCAGCCTTGCCGCCGCGGGTGTAGGTGGCTTCCCGCTCCAGCCAGCCCAGGACGTCGTCGACGGCGGCGTGGTGGGCTGCGGTGATCTGTTCGGCGACGTGCCGGGGAGCGATCGCCCACAGCGCCGACACCGACTTGACCGGCGTGAACGTCAGGTCGAAACCGGCGATCGCGCTGGTCGTCGAGCGGGAGTTGCGGGCGATGAACGAGGACAGCTCACGGGGGTCTTTCGGGCCCCGGCCGTAGGCGGCGGTGAACATCTCCCGCCCGACGTCGGTGCGGATCCGGGCCCGCTCCGCGGCCGCGAGCACCGTGTCCCTCGGTGCGCCGTTGGCCACGTTGACCTCCGCGGCCCGGCGCGCCACGGCGATCTGGAAGGCAGGAGTCTCCTCGGGTCGCGGAAACGGCCTGCCGAGCTCAACCGCCGCAGCCTTGTCCTTCTCAGAGACAGCGGCCGTGCCTCGCGCCCGAGGGAGGCCGGCGATGAGCTGGTCGGCGTTGGGGTGCCGCCCCTCCGCGAACAGCGACGCCATCTGGTCCGCGGTCACCTCCTGGCCCACCGCCATCTCGACGTCGGCCAACGCGGACCCGGTCCACCGGCCGGGGACCTCCCCGCGCTGGCTGTAGTAGTCGGCCAGCCCGGTGTGCTGCTTGTCGGTCGCATCCAGGGCCGCGACCTGCCGGGTCAGGTACGCATACCCGTCCCCGGCGGTCAGCTTGTGGATCGACATCACGACCCCCTAAGCACCGACCCCCCCAAAAAGTGGACATGGTTTTTCGAACTTTTTTCTTCGAATTTTTGTTCGAACACCCCGCGACGGGGAGGGGGTAACGTTGCCGGCCGCAAGATCCCGTTCAACGGGATTCGGGGGGTAACGTGCCGAGGGTGCAAGAGGTGTGCGGGTTATGGCGCTCTGCTGAGCGGGTCACGGGAAGGTAACGGCAGGGGTCGGGGGGCGTCGGCCTTGGCGGGGCCGGGTGCGGACCGGAGCGGGGCCGGGTGCGGACCGGAGGTGGGGGTCGGGTGTCGGCCGGAGCGGGGGCCGGGGTGCGGACCGGAGCGGGGCCGGGTGCGGACCGGAGGTGGGGGTCGGGTGTCGGCCGGAGCGGGGGCCGGGTGCGGACCGGAGCGGGGCCGGGTGCGGATGAAGCGGGGCTGAGGCCTCGGCGGGGCCGGTGGTAGGGGCGGATCGCGGCGGGGTTTGACGCGACCCCTGGAACGGGGCGACTGGCGTTGGGCTGAGGGTGTCGGCGCGCTTGGAGACGATGGTCAGGGTCGTCTCGGGAGACCGGGCGGCGGGCGGTGGCCCAAGCGCGAACTGGCGGAAAGTCGTCACGAAAATCGTGTCCACTTTTTGGGGGGGTCGGTGCTTAGGGGGTCAGCGGCGCGTCGATGCCGGGAGTAGGCCGGGGGACCGGCTGGTGGAGGAGACACCGATGGGGAGCAGGACCAACAGGGCGCATGAGGCGAAGGCGCGGGCGCGTGAGGCGCGGGCGACGATGCTGCTGGAACGTCAGGCGCAGGACGAGCGGATCGAGGACGCCATGGCGGCGGCGCTGCTGGCGATCGAGGATCGGACGGCGGCGATGGCCCAGGCCGAGCAGGAGGAGCGGACCCTGGCGGCCGCGCTGCAACGGTTGAGCCAGGAGAGCGTCACCGCCCGCGACGTCGTCACGATGACCGGGCTGACCGAGAACTACGTGACCCGGCTGCTGCGGATGCAGCTGGACGCCGCGGTGGCGGTCGAGGCGGGGGTCGAGGTGGAGGTCGATCGTGCCGCTGGCTGACGCGGCTCTGCGGGTGCTCGAGGACGCACTGCGGGACCCTGCCGTCGTCGCTCGGTACCGGGCCAAGGTGCTCGAGGTCCCTGGGTCGGACTGCCTGTGGTGGCAAGGGGCCGTCTCCGGCCGGGGACACGGTCTACGTCGGCACGGTCAGCACCGTCCCGGCCGGTCACGTCGGTAACAGCGACGGGGACGGTGGGGTCCGGGACCTGTGTGTCATCGCGCACCGGTTCGGCTACGCCCTGGTCTACGGGGCGGCGGCGCTGAACTCGGTGCCGGTGCTGGGTCACGGGTGTGACAACCCGCTGGTGCGCCGTGAGGCGCTTGTTGATCGAGTGGAGGTGAGAGACCTTCACCGCCGTCCTGTCGCAGCAGGGCGGTTGAAGCTGGGGGCAGCCTGACCCGGGAGGTGCCGGGGAGGGTGGCAAGCGGCCCTGACAAAGCCGGGACGTACCAGTACTGCCAGATGGTGCGGGTCCGGCGAGTGAGACGGAAAGGTATACGTGAGGAACCGGCGTCTAAAGCCTCTCAATGTCGCACCGGCCCTGAACCTGGTGGATGTGGGCCGGAGGCGGTGCGTCCCTGTCTCCGTTGGAGATTGGGAACTTCGTCGGCTGCTAAGTGGGCGGTCGGGGGAGGCCACGGTGAAGTGCTGCGGGGTAGTCGTGGCGATGCCGCAGGGGCAAAGTCGGGTGCCTAGTCCGTCGATCGATCGCAAGTGAACACGGGAACCATCTCGGTCCCGCCCTAACCTCGCGCGGCCAGCGCGGGAAGGGGCTGGGCTCATCGTCGGTCGATCGGGCCGAGGTGGGGCGGAGCCGCCGTAGTAGTCCGAGGCCGGGAGAGCCGGTCACATGGCGAAGGGCGGCAGCAAGGAGTGCGAAGAATGGATGCTGTTGTGGCGACAGATGCGCCGGTGAATGTCGGCGCTCCAGCGGACCTGGTCAGCCAGGGCCGGTGGGTATCGCAGGTTCAGACCAAACTTCACTGTTGGGCGGCGGCCGATCCTGACCGCCGGTTTGACGATCTGTTCAACCTCGTGCACCATCCGGCGACCCTGGCTGATGCCTGGGCGCGGGTGGCGCGTAACCGGGGTGCCCGCTCGGCTGGGTCCGACGGTGTGACCGTCGCGTGGATCGAGTCCGAGGTGGGCGTCTCGGTGTTCCTGGACGACGTGCGTGGCCGGCTGCGGGAGGGTTCGTTCCATCCGCAGCCGGTGCGCGAGCGGAAGATCCCCAAGCCTGGTGGCAGCGGCAAGGTCCGCCGGCTGGGGATCCCCACGGTCACCGACCGGGTCGTCCAGGCTGCGTTGAAGGTGGTGCTGGAACCGATCTTCGAGGCCGACTTCGTGCCGGTCTCGTATGGGTTCCGGCCCGAGCGGCGCGCGCATGACGCGATCGCTGAGATTCACCTGTTCGGCACCCAGGGTTACCGGTGGGTGCTGGACGCGGATATCGAGGCGTGCTTTGACCGGATCGAGCACACCGCGCTGATGGCGCGGATGCGAGCGAGGGTCAAGGACAAGCGGGTGCTCGCCCTGGTGCGGGCGTTTCTCAAGGCCGGGATCATGACCGAGCTCGGCGAGTACGAGGACACCTACACCGGAACACCGCAAGGCGGGATCTTGTCCCCGCTGCTGGCCAACATCGCGTTGTCGGTCCTCGACGAGGATCTGCACGCGCCGTGGCAGCCCGCGGGCGAGATGTCGACCACGTCCCGACGACGCAGGAGGAGGTGGAAGGGCCTGCCGAACTGGCGCCTGGTCCGCTACGCGGACGATTTCGTGGTGCTCACCGACGGCACCCGAGACCACCTCGACGCGCTGCGCGAGCGGATCACCGATGTCCTGAAACCGATGGGTCTGGTGCTCTCGCAGGCCAAGACCCGCATCGTGGACATGGCTGAGGGGTTCGACTTCCTGGGGTTCCACATCCAGTGGCGCCGCAAGAAAGGCACCAATAAGTGGCACGTGTACACCTTCATCGCCGACCGGCCGCTGCGGTCGGTGAAGGCCAAGGTGCGCGCCCTGACCCCCAGAACGTCACAGGTCGATTTGGAGGCCACGCTGATCAGGCTCAACCAGATCATCCGTGGCTGGGCTAACTATTTCCGGCATGCCGTAGCCACCCGCACCTTCCGACACCTGGCGCAGTACACCTGGTGGCGGCTGGTGCACTGGCAACGAACACGGCACCGCTGGCGATGGAAGGACGTCCGCCGCTGGCTCACCGGACCTAACGGCCGGTGGCGCCCGATCACGGCAGGCGAGGTCACGTTGTTCGACCCGTGCAGCATCCCGATCCGTCGGTACCGCTACCGGGGCAACATGATCCCCAACCCCTTCACCCCCCGACCTGCAACCAGCCCGACAGCAGCCCTTGTGGAGAGCCCGGTGCGATGAGAGTCGCACGCCGGGTTCGGAGAGCGGCATGGGGAAACGGACCAGGGGCAACCCTGGCACCGCGCCCCATGCCGACTCACCTGCCAGCGCATCGGCGCTGAGCACGTCCACCCGTCCTCGCACGCGGGGAACCGCCGCGCGTTCCTGGCGCGGCGGTCCCTGGCCGGTAGCCCGCTGGGCGACCCGCGCGGTGCCCGTGGCCGGTCCCGTGAACTGCGGGACATGACCCGGGCGGACCCGGCAGCCGTAGCAGCCGACCAGGCTCGGCTGCTACGGCTGGGCTTGCAGTTGCCGCTCTTCGACGTGCCATCGGCACCGGCGGTACCGGCGGACGGTCGGTGAGGGGCTGCCCGACCGTCCGCCGGATTCACATCGCCCTGGGGCGCATCCCCTCCGTCACCACCCGGTCCAACAGCGCGGCCAGGTAGTAGGCCGGGTCGGCAGCGCGAGCCCGGTCGAGGGCGACGCGGGCGACCGCGCCGTTGCCCTGGTTCCACGCGGTGTGAGCCAGCACCGTCAGCACGGGGACGGCGTAGGGGTCCGGCAGGCACCCGGCCACCTGGATGAGCCGGTCCACCAGCCGCGCCGCCGTGGCGGGATCAGCTCGCCCCCGGGGGCTGTCCCACCACGGCAACGGTAGGTGCTCTCGTAGGCCAGCCAGCGCGACCGGGTGCATCTCGTGGGTGGTCAGGACACCTGGTGTCAGCCAGCCGGCCAGGGCGTCCCGCAGAGCCGGGGTACCCCCGGCGTGCAATGAGACCGCTGCCAGCGCCACCGTCGCGTCCGGGAACCCGGCCAGGTCGGCACGGTCCAGCAGCAGCCGCCCCCACACGGCGGCTCCCCGCTCCACGGTGACCTCGCCGTGAACACGGTCCAGGCGGGCGCATTCCCGGCCAACCGCGTCCGCGCGTGCACCCGCCGCGCACCGCCCCTCCAGCACGGACCGGGACGCGACCGGGGCTGACCCAGCCACGACCGCGAACTCCAACGACGCCGCCGCGTCAGGTCCGGGGACCACGGTCCAGTCATGCCGGTCGGGGCTGTCAAGGGACTGCCACCGACCCTCGACCACGACCAGCCGGCCCCGCACCTGGACGCCGACCTCGCTCAGGGCACCGCTGAGCACCTCGACGGCCACCGTGCCCTCATCCGCGGGCGTGCCGTAGGCGATGACGACGGCCGCGTCAGGGTCCTCACGGGCCAGAGCGGGTAGCAACGCGTCGGCGGCCTCGGCGGCCTGGCCTTCGACGGGCAGGTCCATCCGGGCGACCATCCCCACCCGGGCACCCTTGCCGTGGCTGGTCAGGCACACCAACACCAGCGACTGCGACGGGCATGGAACCCGAGCAGATGGGGGACCACCGACAACACGTCGACGGGTGACGACAGGCAGATCACTGCTGCGGACATCGTTCCTCGTCCTCTCAGTCCTCAGCCGGTTGGGCGGTGGCCCACTCGTCGGTCGAGTCGGCGTCGTCGGTCGGGTCGGCGTCGTCGGTCGGGTCGGCGTCGTCGGTCGGGTCGGCCTCGTCCTTGTCGGTCGGCTCCGCCTCGTCGGTCGGCTCGGTGGCGGCCTCGGGCTTGGCGAGGATGAGTCGTTCGACGTCGAAGGCTTGTAGCCCCAGCCGATGAGCGCGGTGAGGTAGCGCCGGTCACGCTCTCGGGGGCTTCTCCTTCTCTGCACTTGTCAAGCCAGGGACCTCGAGGATGGCGCGAGACTGGTGACGTGCTGAAGCGGGTGAAGATCTCTCGTCGGGATTCTGTACGGCGTGGGGCGGAGGAGCCGTTCGCTGCTCGTGGGAGCCGTCCGATTCGGGTCGTTGTGGATCCGCGGCTGCTGGAGTCCGACCTTGATCCGTTCTTGCATGCCCTGCTGCAGGAGGAAGGCTTCGACGTCGGCACCGTTGGCCGGTCGGAGAGGGACCTGATCCGCATCCACGAGCCGAACCGTCAGCACAACGTCGTCCCGGTGACCTTTGGTAGCACCCGTACCGCCATCAGCCCGTTGGACAACCTGGAGGGTTGCGCTGCTGCTTGGGCGCTGCGGTATGGGGTGGACCCTGACGAGCTGAACGAGTCGTTCATGCTGCTGTGCGCCGTCGAGACGTGGGGGTGCGATTTCTTCATCAGTGACTCGAGTGGGCTGCATTCTCCTGCCGGCGGTTACCGAGATGTGCCGGTGCTGTCCCAAAGCGACGCGGTGGCTCTTCTGTCTCTTCTTCTCCGCGGCCGAGGCAGGGCGCCAGTTCGTAGTGATCTTTCTTCGGGTCGGGTGGAAGGCCTTGGGCTGTGGTGGTTTTACCGGCTCGCGACATTCGCCTGCTTGCCCGAGGTGGGGCCATGGCAGCGGTCGCTGGGTGTCGATCGCAGCATCCGAGATGATCGGGGTATCGATGAGGGCGACGCCATCGGCCTGGACATGTACGACGAGCTTCCGTTCGATGGCGTTGTCGGTCGGTTCTCTCGCGCCTTGCGCGCCCGCGATCGGATCCTGCAGACGATCCTTCGCGGTGGTGGCGTCGAGAACCACGACCTGGTGCTGTACGAGTTGGAGTCGCTGGCTCTCCAGCTGCGAGGGGCTCTCGATTCCGCGGCCGTGATTGTGAGCTCGCAGCTGGGAGTGACCTGTCACCCAAGCCAGATGAGCTGGACGAAGACGGAGCCTCGTCGTTCTATGCGGCGGGAATGGTGTGAGTCTCGCGACCTCACTCTTGGTTGGCGTCGGACAGCGGGCCTTCTTGCATTGATACGCAACCAAATTCATGGCGCTCCGCTCAAGTCAGTTGCCGCGGGGGACGATGACCTCTTCATGGTCTTGCCGCGGTGGGCGCGGTTGCGTTACCAGGCTCTCTCCCGTGAGCTTGGTGACTCCGAAGGTTGGGGTGTACGAGATCACGGGATGTTCGACCCGTGGGCGTTGACGGAGATGGCGGTCGAGTCAACGCGAGAGTGCTTACGCCAGATCGCTCGGATCTCGACGCGGACGGGGGTCCCCGATCCGAACCCTGTGGTGTGGCCATGGGACGAAGCCACGGGGGCGGCGGCTCTCCGAGCGTTGGCGCTAGAACAGTGACTACGGCCCGTTGCTCACAACCAAGTCCACAAGCGTCGGCCTGCGTCCTCGCCAACCCAGCACGGCGAAACGGGGGGAACGTTGTTTGCCAACAGTGACGGCCAAGTCGACTTACCGCCCACCGGCGCGTGCAATGGCGCGGTAGATCGTGCCCCGGTGACCAGTGCCAAACCCGGCATCACGCCACCCCTACAAGGGTGCGGGACGCGACCGGTGTGCTCGACGTCGTGGGGATCGAGCCCCGCTGACGTGATCCGTGCATGCTGGGCATGGTGGTTCCTTCCGTAGTGATGGTCATCAGGTGGTGATGGGTTCAGTGCTGCCGGCCAAGACGCGCCATAGGGCGTCGAAACCCGCCCGGTGGCAGGCCGCGGCTGCGGCCGGGTCGGCGGTGATCGCCTCGGCGATCGCGTTGGTCAGGGCGAGCACGAACGGCAGCGGCACGTCACCCAGTGGCCCACCGACCCGGGCCTGCTCCAACAGGTGCGTGATGACTTGAAAGCTCACTGTCACCTCCTGGCGGGTACCCGCGGTGATGTCGGTGCACACTTCCAACTGCGCCAACGCTGCCCATTTGTCCGGGTACGTCGTGGCCCACGTCAGCCACCGATCCCACGCCTGCGACAGCTGCGCCCGGGCCGATGAATCAGCGGGTAGACCGTGCACGACGACGCTCACCATCTCCGACTTCAACTCGAGGTACAGCTCGTTGATCAGGTCCGGTTTCGTCGGGAAGTACCCGAACAACGACCCATTCGACACGCCCGCCCGCGCGGCGATCATCGCTGTGGCCGCGCCCACCCCCTGCGCCGCGAACACGCCCGTCGCCGCCGACAAAATCGCAGCTCTCCGTTCAGCACTTCGCGGTCGGGACACACTGCGAACCTATAAGAGAGTGATTAGTCAGACAATTTGGAGGAGTAGGGAGCGGTGAACTGCTCGTTGATCCCCATCAGGTGCCCTGACGGGGATCGTTGTACGGGATTGCCCTGAGAGGACCATTGAGACCCGCACCCCACCGCCTGGGGTGTGACCGATGCGGTTTGACCAGCGAGAAAGACAGAACCAGAAGCCGACATTTCTTAAGTTTTTCGCCGCAGACCATCGGTCGGGTCGGCTACGTCTTTGCTACATGGATGCTGTAGTCTCCCGTCCTCGCCCGGGCGGCCCTGCCGTATCGGGGCTCAGTACTGGTACCGGTAATGTTCACCTCCACTCCGCCTTTGGGTGCCGCGCAGGCTGTTCTGGGCCAGACTGGTGGTTTCAGACTTCATGGGCCCCGCCGGCGCTGGCGGGGTTTGGAGAGCAGCCGGTGAGATGGCCAACAGAGAGAAGCGGTCCCTTCCTCCGTCGACGGGGTCGAGCCCGGCGACCCGCGTTGGGCGAGCTACTGGAGTGACCCGGGTGGTCCGGGTGAGGCAGGGTGCCGAACGGCCGTTGGACCTGGCCCAGGTGGTGGCGGCCGCGATCGGGATTATTGAGGAGCGTGGCGCCCGTCAGCTGACGATGCGCGCGGTGGGGGAGTGGCTGGGGGTGGAGGCGATGTCGTTATACCGGTATGTGCCGAGCCGGGGCACCCTGCTGGACGCCGTCGTGGAGACGGTGATGGATGAGCTGTACGCGGACCCAGACGTGCACATGATCACCGACCCGGTGGACTGGCAGGATTATCTGGTGCGTCTGGCGCATGGAGTGCGGGACATTGCGTTGCGTCACCCGCAGGTGTTCCCACTGGTGGCCTCGCAGCCGACGGCGGCGCCGTGGCTGCGGCCGCCGTTGCGCAGCCTGCGGTGGGTGGACTCGCTGCTGAGCACGCTGCGAACACATGGGTTCAGCGACGCGGCCGCGGTGGCCGCGTACCGGGGCTTCTCCAGTTTCCTGCTCGGGCACCTGCTGTTAGAGGTCGCCGCGTTGGGCGCGGATGTCGGCCCGGTCGCGCCCTCCGACCCGGCCAGCGCAACCAAGGGCGGGCACGCCGACTCGGCTGTGCTGGAGGGTTTCCCTGCCTTGCAGGATCTGGAGCCGCTGCTGTCGCAGAACCACTATAAGACCGAGTTCGAGGAGTCCTTGGCGAACCTCCTTGAACGCCTGGACCGGCTGCGGTCGCCGGGTCGCCGCTGAGCGCCGAGCTAGGACTCGGGCTGGCCGGGGCCAGCCCGAGCGGGCGTCCCCCGGCGCCGTCCCGGCTGGCCGGTGCTCGGGTTGACAGACCCCGATAGCCATGTGAGCCTTACGACATAAGCCACTTTGTGATGCTGTCTGGACCCTGCGATCGTGATTTACCAGCTGTTGGATGAGGGCGTTGTGATGCTCACCGCGTGTTCCGAGCTCCCCGTGCGTTTCGAGTTGCCAGTCGGTAATCCCGCATCTTCGGCCTGCCGGTCGGTGTGGTTCCCGCTCGGTGGTGCCGCGGCGGCGGCCACCTCGCCTCCCATGCAGGCCCGCTGGGAGAGCGACCTGACCAAGGCTGAGGCCGACGCCCCGAAGGTCAAGGCGCGCACCGCGAATGTCCCCACCGCCACCCAGCAGGCAACCACCGCCGCGAACCCCGCCAGAGACCGGGCCGCCGGCGCGGACGACCAGAGCACCGACCGCGCACCAGCGGAGCCACCCGGCTCTGGACCGTCGGCCGTCGGCCACCAGCAGCACGGTGCGCACCCCTGATCACCTCGCTGGTCTCGGCACCCACTCGAGGCCGGCGGACACTTCGGTCGCCGATACCGGCCCCGGAGTCCAGGCACGACACCACACGAAGAATCGGGACGCACATGATCGACAGCAAGGACATCCAAAGCATCCTCGGCGGCGGCACCCTCGTCGGCCACGGCGGCGACAAGCTCGGCAAGATCGCCCAGGTCTACCTGGACGACGAGACCGGTAAACCTGAGTGGGCCACCGTCAACACCGGCATGTTCGGCGGCGGCGAGTCCTTCGTCCCGTTACTCGATGCCACCCTGTCCGGCTCCAAGGTCACCGTCCCCTACGACAAGGCCAAGGTCAAGGGCGCCCCCCGGGTGGACCAGGACGGTGACGGGCATATCTCCGAAAAGCAGGAAGCCGAGCTGTACCAGTACTACGGCCTGAAGCAGGCCGCGCCGGCCCCCCAGAGCGACGCCACGGATCGGGCCAAGAACGCCGTCGGCCAGGACACGTCCGGGGCGAACACTGACGACGCGATGACCCGCTCGGAGGAACGGCTGAACGTGGGTACCGAGAAGGTCGCCGCGGGCAAGGCCCGGCTGCGCAAGTTCGTCGTCACTGAGAACGTCACGACCACCGTCCCGGTCACCCGGGAGGAGGTCCGGGTCGTCACCGAGCCGATCACCGACGCGAACCGTGACGCCGCCATGGCCGGTGGGGACCTGACGTCGGAGGAGCACGAGGTGACCCTCACCGAGGAGCGGGTCGTCGTTGAGAAGGAGGTCGTCCCGGTCGAACGGGTCCGGCTCGATAAGGAGACGGTGACCGAGCAGCAGCAGGTCACCGAGGAGGTCCGCAAGGAACAGATCGAGACCGACACCACCGAGGTCGACACCGGCCAGCGCAAACGGACGTAACCGGCCGCCGGAGCCGATGACCACCACCGGCGTCCTCTGCTCCGGCACCGGTCCCGCCGTTGTCACGCCCCGAGGTGCGGCCCTGAGCCGCGGGGCCCGCCCCCCGGGCACCACAATCGACCACCAGGAAGACCCGTCATGAGTACCAGCTACAACACCCCCAACGGTCAGCCCGACGACACCGTCGAGGCAAGCACCCACGGCAGCACCGCGGCAACGCCGCCGGCCACCACGGCCACCGCGCGGGAACCGGCACCCGCACCGGCTGCCCGGCCGGTTCCGGCACAGCCTGACCCGGGCGCCGTCGCCGGACGGCAGGAAGAGCGGTACGGCGGTGTCAAGATCGGCTCGGCCCTGTTCGGCTGGCTGACCGCCGCCGCGATCGCCACCCTGCTAACCACGCTCCTGACCGCCACCGGCGCGGCGATCGGACTGGCCAACACCACCGACGCCGGGCAGGCGGCCTCCAACGCCGCCGCGTCCGCCCAGAACGGCGGCGCCGCCGCGGACACCGCCAAGACCATCGGCCTAGTCGGCGGGATCGCCCTGCTGCTGATCCTGTTCGCCGCCTACTACTGCGGCGGCTACGTCGCCAGCCGGATGGCCCGCTTCAACGGCACCAAGCAAGGCCTGGCGGTATGGCTGTGGGGACTGGTTATCGCCCTGGTGACCGCCGCGGTCGCCGCCGTGGCTGGCGCCAAGTTCGACGTGCTGGCCAAGCTGAACCTGCCCCGGCTGCCGATCAACGAGGGCACCCTGACCACCGGTGGCCTCATCGCCGTCCTGGCCATCGCCCTGACCACCCTCGCCGGCGCCCTCATCGGCGGGAAGGCTGGCATGCATTTCCACCGCAAGGTCGACGAAGCCGGCTACCACCGCAACACCTCACCGACCGACTAACCGCTGACCAGCCGCTGACCATCCAAAGACCCGGACGGACGGCCGCCCGCCCGGCCCAGTACCCCGCCCCAAGACCGTCCCAGCAGCCAGCCCGACCTCAGATGTGGAGCCATACCGATGCCTAGTTCCCGCGACACGCTCGTCCGGTCCATGCATGACCTGGGGGTGGCGGCCTGGTTCGGTGGTTCCCTGATGGGGGCGGTGGGCGTCAACGGCGCCACCCGCAGCGTGTCCGGTCCACAGAACCATCTGGCCGTGGCCGCGTCGGGCTGGGGCCGTTGGAGCCCGGTGGCCGTGGCCGCGATCGGCACCCACCTGGTCGGCGGGGCTGGGCTGGTGCTCGCCAACCGAGGCCGGGTCGCCGCCCAGCAGGGCGCCGCGGCCAACACGATGGTCAAGACCGTGCTGACCGGCGCCGCGATCGGCAGCACCCTGTATGCGGGAGTCCTCGGAGCCCACCTGGCATCCGAGACCGACGCTGCGGTCGAGGCGGCCACCGTGCCCGGGTCGCAGACACCGGACCGGGTGGCCCGCTCGCAGCAGCAGCTGCGGGTCCTGCAATGGCTCATCCCTCTACTGACCGGGACGCTGATTGTGCTCGGCGCCCAGCAAGGCGAGCAGCAGAAACCCGCCGAAGTCGTCAAGGGCGGCGCCAGCACGTTCCTACGCCGCGCCTGGAAGTAACCGCCCCGGCTGGGCGGATCTGATGTCCGTCGTCAACCGCCTCAACCCCTATAGGACCTTGCGCGCGCAGCAAGTCGCAGCGTGCACCACCAGGTTTTACCCCCGCGACACCGTGTCGTTCGCTCAAACCAGGAGATGTCATGTCACAGCCGTACCGCAGTACCTCATCCGAGCCGAACGGTCCGGTGACGGGCGAGGCGGCCGTCGTCGGCGGTCATCCCAGCGCGAGCCGGGGGGACGTCGGAAGCCACGCCACCGCCGGTACTGCAGCCGTGCCGTGGAGGGAGAACACCCTCGGTGATGCCCGCGCCGGCCATGGACGCAACGTGTCCTGGGGGGCGATCTTCGCCGGTGTCGTCACCTTCATCGCCATCGTCTTATTGTTCGGCCTGCTGACGGCGGCCGCGGGGTTGAGTGGTTCCGGGACCGGCGCCGCCGTCGTCAGCGTCATCGGGTTACTGCTGGGCTTCTTCGGCGCCGGCGGGGTGGCCGGCGCAATGGCCGTCCGCGGCGGCCTGCTGCACGGCTTCTTGACCTGGGCGACCTCGATCCTGGCCACCGTGGTGCTGCTGGTGCTGCTGACCTTGGGCACTGCGGGCGCCGTTGGTGGCGTCCTTGGTTCGCTGGCCAGCGGCCTGGGTGCCGCCGCCGGCCCGTCGCTGACCCAGGTCGACAAATCCGCGGTTCCTGCCCCCACCGCGCAACAGACACAGCAGGCGCAGCAGACCGCGCAGGCTGCCGCGCAGACCGCAGCTGACGCGACGAAGAGCGGCGCCACCTGGGGCTTCATCGGCCTACTGCTCGGCGCCATCGTCGCCTCCATCGGCGGACTCCTCGGCTCCCGCTCCGTCAACAACCGACGCACCGTCAACGCTGACGACACCCGGGTCTCCTAACCCGACCGTCCGGGGCACAGCCGCTCCGGTGCCGAACCAGCCGGCCGGCCGGTAGCCCTCAGTCGACTACTTCATCAGCCCGCCGCCCGGCGAAGGCGGCCTTAGCCGGCGCCCCGGTGGACCGGGTACGGCGGGCGGCTGACTGCCGGCAGCGATCCGAAAGGCGAGAACGATGCAGCGCACCACGTTCGAAGTTCAACGAGATTCCGATGACCGGCGTCCCCGATGTCGCGTCGGTGGCCTGACCGTGACTGGGCACCCTGACTGTGCCCGCTGGGCGGTCGACCATGGCTGACGCCGACGGCCGAGGTAGCCGCGGGCAGCTCGACGCGCGGGCCCAGGGGACGTCAACCGCCGACGTGGTCCTGTCCGAGGAGCGGCTTCTCACCGGCACCACCCGGCAGGTGACCTCCCGGGTTCGGTTTGGGCGGCGGGTGGTCGTCGAGGAACGCACGGTAGCGGTGACGGTGCGCCGGGAGGAGTTCTACATCGAGCACATCGACACCACCGACGCGGCCCCTGAGGCAGCTCACCAGGCGAGCACCCCGGCGGTAGCGACCGGGCCCGCCGGGACCGGGAAGCCGCCTCACGAGGTCATCATCGTGCTGCGTGAGGAGCGCCCTGTCGTCACCACCACAGTGGTCCCAGTCGCACGCGTCACGGTGCACATTGACAGCATCACGGAAGCCACCCAGATTGCCACTACCTTGGCCCGGGAGAAGATCGAGGTCACCTCGATCGGCCGTCCGAGTCGATGATCTGGCGACCACGCTGGCCGCGCTGGCCGCGCTGGCCGACCACGGAGAGATCGGCGGTGACTCCATCACCGGCGGCTACCTGGCCGCCGAGGCCACCATGGCCGCGCTGGCCGCGGTCGGCGTCGACGTTCACGCCGTCACCGGCCGGCTCGATCAGCAGGGGCTGACCAAGTTCGAGGACAGCTGGGCAGAGCTGATGTCCGTCGTCCACCCCAGCCTGCACCGGTAGCCCGCCGCGTGACGCCACCTTGACCGACTAAGGAGCCAGACCATGTGGGTGTTTCTCTCCGCCCGACTTCGCCGGTGGATGCTGATCACCATCCTGCTGCCGGTTGCCCGTTCCGGCGCCCAACGCGTCGCCGGGCACCTCGAACGGGGTAACGGCCCCACCGGCGTCAGCCGGGCCCTACGGCGGGTGGCCAACCCTTCGGGCGACCGCCATCGCAGGTCAGCACCGACTCTTAACCCCACCTCGACATCAACAAGGAGCCTCCATGGATCAGCCAAAGACCCCGCCGACCGTCGACGAGCCGACCGCCCCTCACGAGCCGTTCCCCGCCCAGCCGGACCAGGCGGCGCCCGAGCCGGTGTCGGCGACCGGTAAGCCCAGCGGTGCCCCGCACGACGTGCGGGCCCAGTCCGGCGCATACCTGACGACGGCGCAGGGCCTGCGCCGGCCCGACACCGACCACTCGCTCAAGGCCGGCCCCCGCGGACCGACGCTCCTGCAGGACCACCATCTCCGCGAGAAGATCAGCCACTTCGACCACGAGCGGGTCCCCGAGCGGGTTGTCCACGCCCGCGGCGCGGGGGCCCATGGCGTTTTCCGCGGCTACGGCACGGCCGCGTCCGTCTGCCGCGCGGGCTTCCTGGCCGAGGGCGTCGAGACCCCGGTCTTTACCCGCTTCTCGACCGTCGTCGGGTCTCGTGGATCGGCTGACACCGTCCGGGACACCCGTGGTTTCGCGGTGAAGTTCTACACCGACGAGGGCACGTTCGACTTCATCGGCAACAACATGCCCGTGTTCTTCATCCAGGACGGCATCAAGTTCCCCGACGTCGTCCATGCCGTCAAGCCCCAGCCGAACCGGGAGATCCCGCAGGCCGCGTCGGCGCACGACACGTTCTGGGACTTCGTCTCCCTGCATACCGAGGCCCAGCACCACACCATGTGGAACATGTCCGACCGCGGCCTCGCGGCCTCCTACCGCACCATGGAGGGCTTCGGGGTGCACACCTACCGGCTCGTGGCCAAGGACGACAGCACGACGCTGGTCAAGTTCCACTGGAAGCCCAAGGCGGGCGTGCACTCCCTCGTCTGGGAGGAGGCGCAGCTCGCCGCCGGCGGCGATCCTGACTTCCACCGGCGCGACCTCGCCGACGCCATCGAGGCCGGGTTCTTCCCGGAGTGGGAGCTCGGGATCCAGACCTTCCCCGACACGCAGGACCAGACGTTCGAAGGGATCGACCTGCTCGACCCCACGAAGCTGGTGCCGGAGGAGCTGGCGCCGGTGCAGCTCATCGGCCTCATGACGCTCAACGCCAACCCGACGAACTACTTCGCCGAGACCGAGCAGGTGGCCTTCGTCCTGGGGAACCTCGTGCCCGGCATCGACGTCACGAACGACCCGCTGCTCCAGGCCCGGTTGTTCTCGTACCTGGACACCCAGCTGACCCGGCTGGGCGGCCCCAACTTCCACCAGATCCCCATCAACCGGCCGCACGCACCGGTGAACGACATGCTCCGGGACGGCTTGCACCAGCACGCCGTCCCCACCGGTGTGGCGCCCTACCGACCCAACTCCGTCGACGGTGGCTGCCCGTTCACCGCCGGCGCTGAGATCGGCGGCTACGTGGAGGTGCCGGCCGTCGTCGAGGAGTCGGTCAAGGTCCGCGCCCAGGCCCGGTCGTTCGACGACCACTTCTCGCAGGTGCGGATGTTCTACCGGTCGATGACGCCGGTCGAGCAGGAGCACATCGTCGCCGCCTACTCGTTCGAGCTGGCCAAGTGCTACGAGTCAGCTATCCGGGAGAGACAGCTGCAGTCCCTGGCCAACATCGACGCCGACCTGTGCGCCCAGGTGGCCGCGGACCTGGGTATGCCCGCCCCGGCGGCGACCATCCAGCTCGAGGACACCGCACCCAGCCCCGCCCTCTCCCAGGTCGGGACGCCGTTCCCCGTCGACGGTCGCAAGGTCGGTATCGTCGTCGACGACGACAGCGACCTTGGTGACGTCGCCGAGCTTATCTCGGCCGCCACCCAGGCGAAGCTCGTCCCCCTCGTCATCGGCCCGCACGGCGGCACCATCGGCGACCTCACCGTCAACCGGACGTACGCCACCGCCCGCTCCTTCGAATACGACGCCCTGGTCCTTGCCGCGTCTGCGGCTCCGGCCGCGGACGCCGTGCCCAGCCTCGACGCCCGCGCCGGGGACCCGGCCGCCGCCGGCACCCCGACCGACCCGAGAGTGGCGCTGCTGACCGCGGAGATCTGGCGGCACGGCAAGGCGCTCGGCTCACTCGGCGCCGCCGGCGCGGCCGCGTTGACCGCGGTCGGGGTGCCCAGCGGCGGACCGGGGGTGGTCTCGACGGACCAGCCGGCTGCGCTGGTCGACTCGCTGGGTGAGCTGCTCGCGTTGCACCGAGTCTGGGACCGCTTCGATGCCAAGCCGCGACGCACACCGAAGCACCGGCGGGGCTCTGCCTGATCGAGACTCGTCACCTATGTTGACCTGCAGGGGTTGCCGGCCTTGCAGTTCGACACCACGGAAATGGTCCCCGGGGAGCCCGCGGAGGGCCTGCAGTTCCTTACCCGGGCACAGCTGCGGGACCGGGCGACGTCGGCTGGGCTTGAGGTTGGCCCCGACATGTCCAAGAACGAGCTAATCAACGCGCTGCAAGGTCGGTGACTGACCCGGTGCAGTAGATCCTCCTCCAGGTTTACGAACGCGGGGCGCAAGCCTCGGCCTGACACTGATAAGCGTCACCGCTACTAGACCAGCTTCACTGACCGCCCCGATCCCGACCCACCCCCGGTGCCCCCTCGGCCGGGGGCGGGCCGGGATCCGCATCCTGACAAGGAAGGCATTGATGACGCGACCAGAGCCCAGCAGGCTGCTACCCAGCACTGAGGCCCGGGCGGCCGGGCGGGTCCGGCCAGAAGGTCGGTGCACATGTCTTCACTGAGTCCATCGACGTCGGCAAACCGGCAGGGAATGAACGCAGGCTCGAACCACCCGGGCAACGTGTTGCGCTCCGGGGTCGCCGAGTGCATCGGCACCTTCTTCCTGGTGTACACCGGCACCGCCACCGCCGCCGCCGGCGCGTTGGGTAAGGCCACCGCCGGTTCCCCGCCGGACTCGTTGGCCGTCGCGTTGGCGTTCGGGCTGGTGCTGGCCGCCCTGGTCGGCGCCCTGGGCCAAGTCTCCGGGGCGCACCTGAACGGCGCGGTCACCCTCGGGCTGGCGGTGAGCGGCAAGTTCCCCTGGCGCTACGTCCCGTCCTACCTGGTCTTCCAACTGCTCGGAGCGGTGCTCGGAGCGGGCGCGACCTGGGCCACCTTCGGCAACCGGGCCCGAGACGTCGCCCACCTAGGGGCGACCGTGCCCGCCGATGGGGTCAGCGACGGGCAGGCGTTCGTCGTTGAAGCCCTGATCACCTTCCTGCTCGTCTTCGTCATCATGGCCGTAGCCACCGACGCTCGAGTCCCCGCCGCGTTGGCGGCACCCTCAATCGGGTTCGCCCTGGTCGCGCCGTCCTCATCGGCGGGGGAATCACCGGCGGCGCCGTCAACCCCGACCGGGCCCTCGGCCCCGCGATCATGTCCGGCACCTTCACCTCGGTCGCGGTGTACGTGGCCGCCGAGATCATCGGCGGCATCGCCGCCGCGGTGCTGTACACCCACGTGGTGGCCGCCAGCGCACCCACCACCGACGACGTCGACCCGCAAGGCGCACCGCCCCGGCCGGCGACCGCGCCCTGGCCACCGGCCGGGACACCAGCGCCACCCAGGAACCCACCTAAGAAACCCTGGCCGGACCCCCAGGACTGATGCACGTAACGCGAGAGTTGTTGTGAGGGCACTCGTCGCGGACCCGGGCGTGCGTATGGCGGACGAGCACACCCGCGAATGCCTCGGCGGGCTGGTCGACCACTCGATCACCGGATGGAGACGCTCTTGTCCGGTCGCCCGTCGGTGGAGTCGAACTAAAGTCACCGGGTGATCTAGGGGTCAATCGGGTGGGGACTGCTGATCCAGTGAGTCTCTGAGCGTCGTCGACATGTAGCCGGCGGTGAGCGGCTGGGGTGGCGGATCGCCGGGTCGGTCAGCGGCCAAGAGTCTGATCCCAGACGAAGCTGAGGGGGTGGATCAGCTTCGGTGGGCGAGGGTGTGCGAGCCAGTAGGAGTCGGTACCGGTTTCGGTGATGTGACCGGTGGCGGAGGTAGATTGTCTGCGCGGCGACTTTGGGTGATCTCCAGGGCACTCGGGCGCGCAAGATGGCGCCGTTGTCACCGGGCGCCCTGACGGGTCTGGCTGACTACTTGTCCGGCGACGAAAGGACGGCCCGACTGTGCAGCGGCCCCTTGTGTATGCGGCGGGAGCTGACGTATGCGCCGCGGGTTGAGGAGCTGTGCGCCGGCTCGCGTCGCGTGGGAGAGTGGCGGCATGTCGCAGAAGACCTCGCTCGACGCGCTGGCCCGTGAACAACTCGAGCTGGCCTCCGGGGCGGGTGGTGGCCGGACTGCGCACACTGTCTACGGCGGCCATGAGAAGGTGCTGCGTCAGACGCTGATCGCGATGGTCGGCGGCGCCGAGCTGTCCGAGCATGAGAACCCGGGCGAGGCGACGATGCTGGTGTTGCATGGCCGGGTGCGGATGTCGGCGGGTGCGCTGGCCTGGGATGGCAGCCGCGGGGATCTGATCACAGTGCCCGACGCGCGTCACCGTCTCGAGGCGCTGGAGGACTGCGATGTACTGTTGACGGTGGCCATGAGGGAGGCGGCTGACCCCGCCGGCAGGGCTACCTGAACCGGAGGTCGTGGCCAATGACAACTGTCCGGGGCAGGGAAAACCTGCGTCGCAACGGCGCTAGTCGGCTCGGGTTCGCGATCTTCGCTGCTGGCTGACCATCGCCGGCGCGGCGTGGGTGGGGGGGCAACTCCGTTCACGCTACGCCACCCGCGAGCCGTGCAGCAGGTCGGCTACGCCCTAATCGGCCTGTTCGCGACGCTGCGACGCGGAAGAACTTCAGTGGAGACGGTCGCAAGGAGGCCGTCATCATCGCCGGGCAGCCGACCTTCGTCGACGTGCCGTTCCTCGCGAGGGGAGCCGAGCGGGCAGAGCGTATGCCGCCAACCGCCAGGCGAGGCAGGACGAGGCGTGTGAACCGGTGTACAGCGTGATCCCCGCCTCGTCCAGCAGCCGGGTGACGGCCTCGCCGATCCGCTGGCCGAAACTGTGCAACGGCCGAGGTTCTGCGGTAACGACAGCGATGTCGGGGGGCGCCCCGACGTTCAGAGCTTGTTTGGCGGTCAGCAGCGCCAACTCGTACAACGTGGGAGTGGGAGTCTGATCTGGCTCCACAGTGGCGGTCCGATCTGGCCCCACCAGCTGGGGCGACACGCCGCTGTGGCGGCTTGACCTGGCCCCACCTCGTAGGGGGTGGACCGTTGCTCGTGGGTG
>JAABUM010001749.1_pt1 | contig 31227 bp, 24 predicted proteins | sample 5559161 | NCBI WGS metagenome assembly JAABUM01 (sample SAMN10711868, study PRJNA513369) | rock metagenome | isolation source: Antarctica rocks | place: Antarctica: Victoria Land, Siegfried Peak nord
CGCCCACGCCTGCACCTCGGACACGTCCAAATCATCAGCCACCCCGGCAAGATCACGACACCCGACCGAAGATCCAAGCCGACACGCCGAAGCAAGATCAGAGTAACTGCGGCTGTAGTACTAAGCCTCCGCTGTCGCAGTTGTGGCCGTCGGCATCCAAGTGTGTGACCAGGCGGCGCCGCGCGCCGTCCTGCGCCGCTACCGGTTCGCGCCTTCGGGTCTCGCCGGTGGTCGACGGCCCTTAAGTGGTTCTGACGACCCCACCTGACGGGGGGATCGCAAGGGCCCCCGGGCGCTCGATCAACTGGGTACCGCTAGGACGCTCCAGGCCACTTGCACGCGTGCTAACGGGTCGCGGACAGTTGGGCGGTCACGCGACCGAGTCCCTGCCGGGGCAAAAGTAGACCGGCGGCTGAGCTAGACGGGCCCTTCGCACCTCGTGGTCGATGCACCAACCGAACGCGTCGGCCTGATCGGAGCCGGGCGCCCGGCGTCAAACCACAGCTTGCCGATGCCGTGCAGCGCAGCCGTCCGTGTCTCGACTACACCGACCGACATCGTCGTCCCGCCGTCGGCGAGCATCTCACCGTTATCTGACCCGCGGGCGCTGCGGTGGCCGGCCGGCTCTCGTCACGTCGCCGTCACGGTGACGGGGGGTCTCCCGCCGGCGGCCATCCTGTGGGACTGTTCCGATGACCAATTCGAGGATGAACGGGATCAGTTCGTTGGCCGGCCGCGTCTCGGTCGGTGCGCGCGCTCCCTCGAAGGTCGCGACGATCACGTCGGCCAGCAGCGACTTGTCGATGTCGGCGCCGGCGCCGTCCACCACCTCGTAGACGAGCTGCCGGATCCAGCTCATGAAGCTCTCGTGCACGCCCTGCACGGCCGCCGAGTGCGGGATGCGCTCGTGCATAGCCAGGTGCAGCCACCGGAAGGGGTAGAGCTGCTTTAGACCTAGTGTCAGCCGCGCGTAGGCGTCGAGGTTGGACTGGCCCTCGGTGAGGTCGTCGACGGTCGCCGAGTAGAGCCGATCCATGACTGCGGCAAAGATTTCGTCCTTGGAGGAGTAGTACCAGTAGATGTTGGCCCGCGCCACCGACGCCGCCTCGCTGATGTCGGCCATAGTGGCCGCGGCGTAGCCCTTGGCGACGAAGACATCGGTTGCGGCGCGGAGCAGTTCCGCTGCCCGCTCGTCGCGAGGGATGTGTTGACGGTTCCTAGGCAAGCGCGGCCTCCCCGAACCGATCGCGCCGGCTAGCTCGCAGCGACAGGGTGAGCAAGCGGGCCTAGTTGATCCATCACCTCGAGGCTACGGCTCGGAGCAGCTCCACCAGCCGCTGGGCGCGCTGGTCTGTCAGCGGTTCGGTCAGGTCACGCTGCACGAGTTCCACTGAGGGCGTGACGTGGGCCAGTGTGCTCCAAGCCGCGTCCGTCAGCGTCAGCAGCTTGCGCCGGCGGTCCCGCTCGTCGCGTCGCACGCTCAGCAGTGCCCGGGCGGCCAGCCGCGACACGATGGCGGCGGTGCTCGATTTGTCGAGCGAGGCCAGCTCACCGATCTGGGCTTGATCGGTGTCTGGCCGGCGGGCCACGGCTGCCAGCAGCCCGTATTGGGTGGGCGTGAGCGGTACGTCGACATGGAGCAACCAGCGTTGGCGGTGGAGTTGCTCAGAGCGCCGGATGAGGTGGCCGGGCGTCGTGGCCAGCGACAGCGCTGGCACGTCCGCCGCTTCGTCGGTCAGCGGACCCACCTCCGGCGGGTTCCCGGCGAAGGCGACGACCGCGAGGGTTTGGATGAAGTGGTGCTCGTCTCCCGGTCGGAGCGGTGCGAGCAGTTCGGCCTGCACACGTTCAGCCCGCGGGGTGATGTTCCGGAGGGCGGCCCGGGCCGCAGGCGTCAGCCGCACGACGTTACGGCGCGTGTCGGTGTCATCCCGGTCGCGGTCGAGCCAGCCGTTGCGACCCAACCGGCTCACGACGTCGGCGGCGTTGGACCGATCCAGGGCGGCTACCGCGCCGATCGTCGCCTGGTCCGCCGACGGGAACCGGGTGAGGACGCTGAGAACGGCGTACTGGGGTCCGGTCAGCTCGTCGGCGAACTCGGCCTTCCACAGACCGGTGTGCACCTGCTGGGCGCGCCGGATGAGGTGGCCGAACGTGGTGTCGAGCGACAGCACCGCCTCGTCAGCAGCAACGAGATCCGCTGGAACGTCCGGGGGTCGCCGGGCCCGGTCCCCGCGCTGCTGGTGCACGTCTCAGTGTGCCGGGTCGGTTCAGCGTGGCCCGGCCGGCACGCCCCCGAGGGTCGGCAGCAGGGCACGGGCGTTGTCCGCGTTGATCCCAGCACGCAGTTGCGGGTCGAGCGGGTAGGCGTCGAGCTGGGCGGTGAAGTACTGGCTGTTGTCACCTCGGGCATAGGGCCAGTCGCTGCCGTAGAGGACCCGGTCCGATCCCGCAAACGCCAACAGGGCGGGCAGGGTTGACGGGCTGGCCGCCAGGGCCGTGTCGAACCAGAAGGTCCGCAGTTGGGCCAGGCAGTCGTCCCGGTCCACTGGGGTGCCGTCCGCGTCCTCCAGCAGACTGGCGATCCGGAACGCGCTGTAGGGGAGGAAGCCGCCGGCGTGAGACAGGATCACGCGCAGCTGGGGCAGGCGGCGCGGCACGCCGTGACGGACGAGGTTGAGGGCCGCGCGGGTCGTGTCCAGGAGGAAGTCGGCGACGAACGGCGCGACGCCGGGAACGCTGGGGCCGACGGGTGCGGTGGGGTGCACGAAGACGACGGCGTTGCGCTCAGCGAGGGCCGCCAGCACGGGGAACCACTCGGGGTCGCCGACGTAGCGCCCGTCGACGTTGGTGAGCAGGATGACACCGGCGGCGCCGAGGTGGTCGAAGGCGTGGTCGACCTCGGCCAGCGCCGCGTCGACGTCCGGCAGCGGCAGGGATGCAAAGAAGCCGAAGCGCTGCGGATACCTGCGGCACAGATCCGCTGAAAACTCGTTGACCTCGCGGGCCAGCCGAGCGGTGCGGCCCGCTTCGCCGAGGTGCACTCCCGGCCGACCGACGGAGGTGACGGCCGTGGCGATGCCCAGCTCGTCCATCACGTCGAGCGCGAGCTGCTCGCTCCAGGCCGGTACCGGCTGACCGCCGAAGTAGGACTGCTCGCGCAGCGCCGCCACCCAGACCGGTGGGACGATGTGGTGGTGAGTATCGATGCGGTCCGACATGAGCCTCTCCTCGGGGCGCGGTGGGGTCAGCCGAGGCGCTGCGCGCGCACGCGCACCGGCGTCTGCTCGGCGGGTGGCACTGGCCCCCGACCGGCCCCGGAGGTCGGGCAGATGCGAGCACCCACGTCGTCCACCACCACGCTCAGCGTCCCAACCCGCGTGATCGTCACACTGACGGAGTCCCCGCCACAGATGCGTCCGACTCCAGCCGGAGTCCCGGTGCTGATCACGTCGCCGGGCAGCAGGGTCATCACCGACGAGGCGTAGGAGACCAGGGCGGGGACGTTCCAGAGGAGGTCGCGGACGTCGGCGTCCTGACGCACCTGACCGTTGACCGAGCAGACCAGCTGCAGGTCGTCGAGGTCCCCGACCTCGTCCGCCGTCACCAGCCACGGACCCATCGGAGTGAAGGAGTCGAAGGACTTGCGGGTCGAGCGGTCCTCGCCGCCGCGCATGGTGATGTCGAGCAGGCACGAGTAGCCGAAGACGTGGCTCCCCGCTGACTCGACGCTGGCGTCCCTCGCCGTACGCCCGATGACGAGCGCCAGCTCGCCCTCCTGGTCGAACCGCCGGTCGTGGTAGGGCAGCCGCACTGTCGCTCCCTCACCGACCAAGGAGGACGGCGCTTTGAGGAAGAGACCGAGTGCGTCGATGGACGACGCCTCGTTCATCTCGGTCATGTGGTCGCGGTAGTTGACCGGAGCCGCGATGACCTTGGACGGTCTCGGCGACGGCGCCGACAAGACGATGTCACTCAGTCGAGCCACGACGGCGTCGGAGGATCGGAGCCGCCCCGAGTCCCCGGAGCAGGCGAGCAAGAGGCTACCCAGGTCGCCAGCCCACACCCGGTCGTCGAGCACCACGTCGTGCACGTCGGTGTCGTCGCCCAGCAGCCCAACCCGGGTGCCGCCGTTCCCGTAACTGATCAGCCTCATGGGTGTCCCTCTGCTGGGGTGCGTGGGTCAAGCGGCCAGGTCATCGGCGTACAGCCAGTCCAACTCGGAGTAGTCGTCGGGCGACCGCGCCTGCAGGACGCGGTTGCGCAGCCCCCGCATGGCGACGTCGTCGGTGTGCCAGATCTCGCCCCACGGTCGGGCAGACAGCTGGCACCGCGAGGCCCGCGGTAGCCGGTGGTCCTGGTAAGCGCGCAGTGCCCCGTCAACATCGTCCGGCCGGGCCGCGAGCTCCCGGGCGAGCACGTAGCCGTCTTCGAGGGCCTGGCACGCGCCCTGTCCGAGGTACTGCAGCATGGGGTGGGCCGCGTCGCCGAGCAGGACAGCCCGCTGCGCGATCCACGTGGGCAGCGGGTCACGGTCGAAGATCGGCCAGTGTCGCTCGTCGGTGATGCGGGCGACGTGCTTGTGCACCTCTGCGCAGGTCGGGCGGAACCGCTCGTGCAGCTCGTCGAGAGCCGGCTCGCTCCCCGACCCGCTCCGGGTCCTGCGGATGACGGCCACCTGGTTGTAGAGCTTGCCGCGACGGATCGGGTACTGGATGAGGTGCAGGTCGGGCCCCACCCACAGGACGACGTCGTTGTCGGCGAGCTCGGAGGCCACCGCGCTCATGGGCACGGTCCCGCGGAACGCGACGAAGCCGCTGTCGCGTGGTGGGGAGTCGTCGAGCAGGGTGCGCACCTGCGAGCGAATGCCGTCGGCGCCGACCAGGAGCTCGGTGTGGTATTCCGCGCCGTCCGCGCAGGTCAGGACCGCCGCCTCGGCGGAGGTCCGCACGTCGACGATCTGCTTGTCGTTCTCAAGCGTGATGAGCGGAAGGGCGCGGCACGCGGCCAGCAGCACGCTGAGCAGGTCGCTGCGGTGCAGGACGACGTACGGATAGCCGTACCGCGACCGGAACGTGTTGCCGAGGTCGAGCGTGGTCAGCCGCGCGCCGCTGACGGCGTCGCGCATCACGCCGTGCTCGGGGAGGACGGCGATCGCGAGGACTTCGTCGAGCAGGCCGAGCCGGTCGAGCATCCGAGTCGCGTTCGGGCCGACCTGCAGGCCGGCGCCGATCTCGGTGAACTCTGGCGCCTGCTCGAGCAGGTGGATGGGACGGCCGGTCCGTGCCATCGCGAGCGCCGCGGCCAGTCCGCCGATCCCGCCGCCGGCGACGACGGTGGGCAGGGACCGCCCCATCTCAGGCACTCCTTCGGAACAGCCCGAGCGCCTCGAGCACCGGAGCGTCGCTGGTGGTGAAGACGTCGAGCTCGCTGTCGGCGGCGAGGGAGGAACGCGACCACGACGGCACCACGAAGATGTCGCCCGGTTCGAGCGCAAAGACCTCCTCGGCGATTGTCACCGAGCCGGAGCCGTTCAAGACCGTGGCCACCCGGGACCCGGTCTGGCGGGTCGGCGACGTGCGGGAGGCCGCCCGGACCCGGGTCATCTCACAGCGCATCGTCGGCAATACGTCAGCGCCGCTGCGGGGATCGGTGAAGCGCAGCGTCGCCTGCGGCCGCCCGGTGACCTCGAGCTGTGACCGTAGCGCCAGGTCGGTGTGCTCCCACCGGTACGCCGTCAGCGACGAGTACGGGCGGCGCGCCGGCGCGGAGCCATCGAGGTCGTCGGGGAGGTCGACGGGGAGGAGCCCGGCGCCAGCGCCGTAGAGGCGCTCCGACACCGACGCCGGGTCGGTGCGGGCGTCAACGTCCTCGCTGCAGCCGTCCTCGTAGAACACGGCATCCAGCGCTGCGACGATCGGCAGGTCCAGCACGTCCATCCAGGTCATCGGCTCGTCGCCGGGGTTGTGGTGCTCGTGGAACGTTCTGCTCGGTGTGAGCACGAGGTCGCCGCGCGCCATGTGCAGCGGGTCGCCGTCGACGAGCGTCCAGACACCCGCGCCGGACAGCACGAAGCGCAGCGCAGCCGGCGTGTGTCGGTGCGCTGGCGCGAGCTCTCCGGGGCCGAGGTACTGCACCGCTGCCCACAGGGTCGATGTGGCGTAGGGGGCGCCGGCCAGCCCGGGGTTCGCGCAGGCCAGGACGCGCCGGTCGCCACCCCGGTCGATGCCCACCAGCTTGCCGCTGCGCTCGGCCAGCCGGCGCAGTGTTCTGCCCTCCCACCGGTACGGGCGGGCGGCCACGACAGGCTCCGGAGTCAACAGCCCATGCAGGCGCCACAGCGGTTGCAGGTCGCTGTCGCTGAGCTCGGCGTAGAGCCCGTCGAGAGCAGTGTCTTCGTCCCGGTGTCGATGGGTCGTCATGCAGGCCTCCGCTCGCTGGCCCAGCCCGAGCCCGATAGTGCGTGTACTGAGGTTAAGGCGCCACTGTAGGTAGGACGTTGCACTTCGTCAACACCACCGCAGGCGGCCGCGACGACTCCTGGTCGCAGCCACCCCCGCCCGGTGCCAGCCGGATAGCGGCAGGATGCGCTGCTGCTGCTCCGCGAGGGCTGGCCGCACACGAACTTCCGCCGAGACTCTTGACACATGTTCATGAGTCCCTATTGTTACGACCACGTTGCTACGCGTACGGACTGGCCGAGCCGGAGCAGCAGGACTCGAGGGGAGTGCGGCAGTGACTCTGACGTCCGGCGAGGTCCAGCCACTGGTGGTCGGCGGTCGCCCTCGCGGGGCGAGCGACGGCGGAACCCTCGAGGCCCGCAACCCTGCCACGGGCGAGCTGCTCGGGCGGATACCCCACGCGACGCCGGCCGACGTCGACGACACCGTGTCGGCGGCGGCAGCCGCCTTCCAGTCGTGGCGACAACTCGAGCCGCAGCAGTGGCGCGACGGGCTACTCGCGCTCGCTGACCTCATCGACGCCCACGGCGACGAGCTGGCGATGCTCGACGTCCGCGACAACGGCAGCCCGATCCGCGAAATGAGGAACGACGTCCGGTTCGCTGTCGAGTGCCTTCGGTACTACGCGGCGCTCGTGCTGCAGGTGCGCGGCGAGACGATCCCGACCTCGCACGAGCGCCTCAACTACACGCTGCGCCAGCCGTTCGGGGTGGTGGCACGCATCATCCCCTTCAACCACCCGTTGCTGTTCGCCGCCTCGAGGATCGGGGCGCCGCTCGCGGCCGGCAACACCGTGATTATCAAGCCCAGCGAGCACACCAGCCTTTCCGCGCTGCGCATCGGTCAGCTCGCCCAGGACGTGCTGCCACCCGGGGTGGTCAACGTCCTGACCGGCCTCGGCGCGACCACCGGCAACGCGCTGGTGTCCCACCCGCTCATCCGGCGGATCTCATTCACGGGCGCGGCGGAGACCGGCCGACGGATCCTGCAGCAGGCTGCGGCGGTCAACGTCAAGGCGGTGTCGCTCGAGCTGGGCGGCAAGAATCCGCTAGTCGTTTTTCCCGACGCCGACCTGCCCACGGCCGTCGACGCGGCGGTCCGCGGCATGAATTTCACCTGGCAGGGCCAGTCCTGCGGCTCGACGTCGCGGCTGATCGTTCACGCCAGCATCCACGACGAGTTCGTCGAGCACCTCGCCGCCAAGGTCGACGGCATCCGGTCCGGCGACCCCGGCGACCCGGCCACCGAGACCGGCGCCCTGGTCAACGAGGCGCAGCTTGACAAGGTGCTGTCCTTCATCGACATCGGCAAGCAGGACGGTGGCCGGCTCGTCGCCGGCGGCGTCCGCCTCGTGCACGACGACTACGCCCGGGGCCTGTTCGTTCGGCCCACCGTGTTCGCCGGTGTCGACCCCGGCTCTCGGCTGGCCCAGCAGGAGGTCTTCGGACCGGTGCTGGCCGCGATGCCTTTTACCGACTACCGCGACGCGATCGAGATCGCCAACAACACCGACTACGGCCTCACGGCGAGCGTGTTCACCCGCGACCTCGCGCTGGCGCACCGCTACGCCCGCGACGTCGAGGCCGGTTACGTCTGGGTCAATGAAGTGTCTCGCCATGTCGCGGCCACCCCCTTCGGCGGCTGGAAGGACAGCGGGCTCGGACGCGAAGAGGACCCGAGCGAGGTGGAGTCCTACACCCAGGTCAAGAACGTCCATGTCAACTTCGGAACCTGAGGGTCGGGCCATGGGCTACATCGTCGGTGTCGACATCGGTGGCACCTTCACCGACGCATTCGGCTGTGACGAGACCGGGCGGGCCTGGTCGGCCAAGTCACCTTCGACGCCGACCGACTACGCGCAGGGCATGGTCAACGCCGTCGAGGAGCTAGCCGGGGTCGTCGGGGTCTCCCTCGAACAGCTGCTGTCGCAGACCGAGGTCATCTGCCACGGCACCACGTCGACTCTGAACGCGCTCGTCACCGGCAACGTCGCAAAGGTCGGCTTCCTCACCACGCAGGGGCACGCCGACTCGATCCGCATCATGAACGCCGAGGCGCGCCACATCGGTCTGTCGCCCGAGCAGAAGCAGAACATGTCGCAGACCGACAAGCCGGCGCCGCCGGTCCACCGCAGCCTCGTCCGCGAGGTGCGCGAGCGCATCGACTACAAGGGCAGCGTCCTCGTGCCCCTCGACGAGGACCAGGTGCGCACGGCCATCACGGAGCTGCTGGCGCAGGGCGCCGAAGCGCTCGCCGTGAGCCTGCTGTGGTCGTTCCGCAACCCCGCGCACGAGCAGCGGATCGAGTCGATCGCTGCCGCGCTCGCGCCCGGGATGTACGTCGGTCTGTCATCGGTGCTGAGCCCCCGCATCCGCGAGTACGCCCGGAGCATCACCACCATCTTGAGCACGCAGGTGGCGCCCCGGTTGCGCGGCTACCTCGAGCCGCTGGCCGACCAGCTCGCGGAGCACGGCTTCCGCGGTGCCCTGCTGGTGATGCAGGGGTCGGGCGGGGCGGTGACCGCGGCCGAGGCACCCAACCAGGCGATCACGACCGTGGGGTCCGTCCTCACCGGTGGCATCGTCGGATGCGTCCGGGTTGGTCGGCTACTGGGCCACTCCAACATCATCTCTACCGACATGGGCGGAACCACCTTCCTGGTCGGCCTCGTCGTGGACGGGCACCCAGTGGTCACCCCGTCGCTGACGCTCGGGCAGTTCAGGGTCAACAGCCCGATGGTCGACGTCACCACGATCGGCAGCGGTGGCGGCGCCATCGCCTGGCTCGACAATGGCAACCTCCGGGTAGGACCAGACAGCGCTGGAGCGCTTCCGGGGCCTGCCTGCTTCAACCAGGGCGGCACGCGTCCCACCATCACCGACGCCAACCTCGTGCTCGGGATCCTCAACCCGGACAACTTCCTAGGCGGCCGCAAGAAGCTCTACACAGACCTGGCGGAGCAGGCGCTCAAGGAGCACGTGGGGGACCCCCTCGGCCTGTCCGCGGAGCAGGCAGCGGCAGCGGTCTACGCCATCGCTAACGCGCAGACCGCCGACCTGGTTCGCCGCGTGGTTGTGGGCGCCGGGCACGACCCCCGCGACTTCGTGCTCTACGCCTTCGGCGGATCCGGCCCGGTCCACTGCGCCAGCTACGCCGCGGACCTCGGTGCCCGCGAGATCGTGATCCCGCTCGGCACCACCGCCTCGGCCTTCTCGGCATATGGGCTGGCCGCCTCCGACATCCTGCTATCGGCCGAGTCCTCGCGGCCGAGCAACTTCCCGCTGTCGGCGGCCGAGGTCAACGAGGAGTTCGCCGCGCTCGAACGGCGGCTCGCGGTTGACCTCCAACGCCAGGGCATCCGCTTCGTCGAGACCACCTGGGCGCGCGAGCTCGACGTCCGCTACTCGATGCAGCTCGCCGAGGTCGCGACCCCCGTCTCCAACGGCGACCTGACCCAGGCCCAGGTGGACGCCATCGCGACGACGTTCGAAGCAACCTACAGCCGGCTGTTCGGACCCCAGGCCGGGTACCGGGACGCGGGCCTGCAGGCCATCACCTACCGCGCGTTCGCTACCGGCACCCTGCCGATGCGTCCCGACCTGCCGGAGCTGCCGGAGACCGACCGCGGCCGACAGCTCGTACCGATGGCGCGCCGCCAGGTGTGGCAGGTCGCCGAGAAGGGCTGGCAGGATGCTGCGGTCTACGACTACACCGACCTTCGGCGCGGCGATCGGGTCCTCGGCCCCGCCGTCGTCGAAGCCCCGACGACCACGGTGTCCATCCCCGACGGCGCTGCAGCCGTAGTCGACAGGTTCGGCAACCTGCGGCTCACCTTTGACCCGCGAGGAGCCTTCTGATGCCCGTCTTCCCGGTCGCCGGCTCGGAGAAGTTCGCCAACCGTGTCCTGGCAGGCGTTGCCCCGGACGTCGACGCGTCACTGCGGCTGCACACCGTCGGCGACCAGGCCGCGACGGTAGACGCGCTGACCTACGAGATCGTCCGGCACCGCCTCGCGGCCATCACGGAGGAGATGGGCGAGGCTATCAAGCGGATGTCCGGGTCGGTCGTCGTCACCGACGCGTCCGACTTCGGCGTCACCGTCACCGACGAGCTCGGCGACGCAGTGCAGGTAGGGTTGTACAACGCGCAGCTGTGCGCCGGCGCGGACCTGGCCGTGAAGTGGACCCTGCAGCACCGCTCCGCCAACCCCGGCATCGCAGCCGGGGACATGTTCTTGTGCAACGACCCCTGGGTCGGGGGCGGGGTCCACCAGAACGACGTGGCGTTGTTCGCCCCGCTGTTCGTCGGGGGCGAGCTGTTCGCCTGGACCTGCGTCGTGGCCCACCAGCTCGACCTCGGCGGCGTCTCGCCCGGCAGCTGGTCGGTTCACTCCAAAGACGTGTTCTGGGAGTCGCTGCCTACTCCACCGCTGAAGATCGTGGCTGGTGGCCGCATCTTGGCCGACGTCGAAGACTCCTACCTGCGCCGCTCCCGCATCCCGGCGCTGGTCGCGCTCGACCTGCGGGCGAAGGTCGGCGCCAACAACGTCGGCCAGCAGCAACTGCTACGACTCGTGGACAAGTACGGCGCTGACACGGTCAAGCTCGTAATGAAGCGCGTCATGGACGCCGCCGAGGCCCGGCTGCGAGCGCGCCTGCGCGAGCTGCCGGACGGGACCTGGAGCGCGCTCGCCTACCAGGACCAAGCCCGGCAGGGCGACCGCGGCCTGTACAAGATCGCGCTCGAGATGACGAAGACCGACGATCATCTCGTCTTCGACTTCACCGGCACCGACGAGCAGGCCGACGGACTGATCAACTGCACGTACACCGGGCTGCGCGGCGGGGTCATGACCGGACTGCTCACCCAGTTGTGCGGGTCGATCCCCTGGGCGCCCGGCGGGCTGATGCGCTGCGTGCAGATCGTCTCTGAGCCCGGCACGCTCAACGACTGCACGTTCCCGGCCGGCATCAGCAAGGCCTCGGTCGCCAGCGCCTGGGCTACCGGCAACGCGGCACACGAGTGCATCGCCTCCCTGCTCGACGCCGAGGAGACCGACAAGCCGGAGTTCATGAGCGTGTGCAAGGGCTCGTTCGGGCTGTCCATGCTCGCCGGCATCGACCAGCGCGACTCGCCGTTCGTCACGATGCTGTCCGACTCCATGGCGGGCGGGTTCGGGGCCCGCCCCGACCGCGACGGTGTCGACACCGCCGGCGAGGCGCCCAACCTCGGCGGCCGCATCGCTGACGTGGAGATGAACGAGTTTGCCTATCCGGTTCTCTACCTGTGGCGTCGCGAGGAAGCTGACACCGGAGGTCCCGGCCGCTACCGCGGCGGGGTGGGCGGATCCGCGTGCTTGGTCGCCCACGACACCCCGATGCAGGGCATCCACCTCGTCAGCTGCGCGGCCGGTAAGGCGCTGCCCCAGGCGAGCGGCATCAGCGGCGGCTACCCCGGCAGCGCAGCCCACGAGGTGATCGTGCGCTCCAGCGACGTCCGCGAACTCCTGGCCCGTGGCGAGCTGCCGACACAGCTCGCGGCCCTCGCAGGATCGCCGGAGCTGGTGCCGCCAGCGCTCGAGACCGATCTCGGGTGGGGCGACGTCTACTTCACTCAGTGGCAGGGCGGCGGCGGCTTCGGCGACCCGGCGCTGCGCGACCCCGAGCTCGTCCTTACGGACCTGGTCGACGGCAAGGTGAGCGAGCACGCCGCCCGGGACGTCTACGGCGTCCTCACATCCTCCGGCGCCGGGGGACGCAGCGTCGACAGGGTTGAGACCGAGGACCGGCGGCGCGAACTGCGCCCGGTGGGGCGCCGACACGAGGCCGGCGCGCTCGCGTCGCACCACCGACGGCTCGACGACAACCTCTACGTCGCGGACGAGTCGGTGCACTGCCGGCGGTGCGACACCAGGGTCGGCACGCTCGACTTCTGGCTGCGCAACGCGCAGGTTGCCGAGCGCCCGGCCCAGGAGGGCGCGTCACTGGTCTCGTCCGCGCCTGAGCTGTTCGTCGACGCCCCGGTCGTCCAACGTCAGGCGTCCTGCCCCGGCTGTTCCACCGTCCTGCTCACCGAAGTCATCGCTGCCGCAGACCGCGAGCAGCGCCGCAAGCGTCTAGCTCCCCTCAGCTAGCGCTCAACGACGACCGCGACCCTGCGGACCAAAAGGAGACATCACAGTGGCAACCAGCTCGTTACAACGGTCCTACCTGCCGCTCATCGTCGGCGCCGTCGTCGCTCTCGGGGCTTGCGGTAGCAGTGGCGGCACCGCGAGCGGCACCGCGAGCGGCAGTGCCAGCAACCCGTCAGCGCAGGCGGCCGTCCAGACGACCAAGACCTACACCGACCACCCGAGCCCGTTCCCGGTCGACGCGCCGCTGCCGCGCCGGCTGCCGCCGGGCACGAACTTCGGCTTCCTGCAGTGCGTTGCCCCCGTCTGCGCGCAGCTCGCCGGGTTGATCACAGAGGCTGTGAAGGTCCTCCACGGCAACCTCACCGTCGTCAAGGCGGGACCCTCGGCGCAGCAGCTGCAGAGCGCAATGTCATCGCTGCTCGAGAAGAAGCCGACGGCCCTGATTCTGCCGGCCATCCAGCCCGCGCTGGTGCGGCCGCAGCTCCAGCAGGCCCAGGCCGCGGGCATCCCGATCTCGTCCACCGGCATCATGGACACCCAGCCGTACGGCATCGATGCGTCCGCGTTCGGCAAGCCCCTGTCCGAGCTCGCCGGCAAGCTGCAGGCCGATTGGGTGGTCGCCAACAAGGGCGTGAAGAATAAAATCGTCTTCTACACCACCAAGGAGCTGGACTTCTTCCCACCGGAGGAGGCTGCGTTCCGGGCGGAGCTGAAGACAGTCGGCTGTGACTGCTCGGTCCGCACGGTCGACATCCCGATCTCGACCTACGGGAGCAGCGCTCCGTCACTGGTCGTCAGCGACCTACAGTCTCACCCGGACACAACGATCGCGGTGTTCGGCGCCAACGACCCCACGACAGGTCTCGTTGCCGCTATGCGAGGGGCGGGACTCAAGACGCCGTACATCGGCTACGGTCCGACGCCGTCCAACCTGGTCGACATCACCAACCACAGCCAGCCGGCAGGGCTCGGGCTCGACTACCCGGTGCTGGGCTGGACGCTGGTCGACGAGGCCGCCCGGCTCATCCTGAAGGCGCCGTTGAGCGCACAGGAGCAGCAATCGTTCGTCCCGACGCAGTGGTTGACCGCCGACAACCTGCAGGGGGCGGACATCTCGAAGGGCTGGACGGGCTACCCCGACTACGTCAGCCGCTTCACCAAGCTGTGGACCGTCCAGTGACGCCGCCAATCGCCGCCCCGCCGCTGCTGTCCATCCGCGGCCTGAGCAAGTCCTTCCCAGGGCTGCGCGCGCTGAGCGACGTGGACCTCGACGTGTCCGGCGGCGAGATCGTCGCGGTGGTGGGCCAGAACGGCTCGGGCAAGTCGACGCTGGTCAAGGTGCTGACCGGCATCCACGAGCCCGACCCCGACAGCGAGATCACGGTCCGACAAGCCGACGGCACGCGATCCAGCGACCGTGCGGGCATCCACGTCATCCACCAAGACCTTGGGCTCATCCCAACGCTGAGCACCGTCGAGAACCTTGACCTGGGGACGCCGCTCGGCCGCCGAGCCCTGCGGACGACTCCTGGCCGGCGGGAACAGGAGCACGCCCACCGGCTCGTCGCTCGCTTCGGGGCCACCTTCGACGTCCGGGCTCGGGTCGAGACACTGACGCCCGCCGAGCGGGCCATCGTCGCGATCGCACGCGCCCTCGACAGCTGGGAGCGGCCCGACCAGATCCTGCTGTTGGACGAGCCGACGGCCGCCCTCCATGGCAACGAAGCCGCTCGCCTGTTCACGGCCGTGCGGCGCGTCGCGTCCGAGGGCGCCGGCGTGGTCTTCATCTCCCACCGGCTCGACGAGGTCCTCAACATCGCCGACCGCGTGGTGGCCCTGCGCGGGGGCCGGCTGGTGGCCAACGTGTCGACGTCCACGCTCGACCGGGAGGCGCTCATCGAGCTGATCGCGGGTCGCGCCGTCTCCGAGGCCCCGGACCTGTCCGGCCGGGAGGTCGGGGACGGCGTGCTGCGGCTGCGGGGGGTGAGCGGTGCCGGCGTGCGCAGTACCGACCTCGACGTGCCCGCCGGACAGGTGCTGGGCATCAGCGGCATCCTCGGGTCGGGACGAGAGCACCTGGCGGGCCTGGTCTTCGGGGCCGCGCCGCGCCGCGGCGACGTCCTCGTCGGCGGGAAGCAACTGCGGCCCGGCTCGCCCCGGGACGCCGTCGCGCTCGGCGTGGGGTTCGTGCCGGCCAACCGCTCGGCGGACGGTGCCGTCCTGGGCATGCGCGCCCGTGAGAATTTGACACTGCCGGGGCTCGGGGCGCTGCGCGGCCGGCTCGGCAGCTTCAACAGCAAGGCCGAGCGGCGTTCGGCCCAGGAGTGGTGCCGCCGCATTGAACTCGACCCACCTCAACCTGAACGGGTCCTGGAGCTGTTCAGCGGCGGCAACCAGCAGAAGATCGTGCTGGCGAAGTGGCTGCGAAACGAGCCCGCTTTGCTGCTGCTGGACGAGCCGACCCAGGGCGTGGACGTCGGCGCGAAAGCCGCCATCTACGACCTCATCCTCACCGCCGCCGCCAAGGGCGCTGCCGTGCTGGTGTCGTCATCGGATACGGCTGAGCTGGCGCTGTTGTGCGACCGGGTCGTCGTCTTCCGCGACGGCGCCATCACCGCCGACCTCGAGCGCTCGGTGGTGAGCGAAGCACGGCTCGTGGCTGAGAACCTCGGCCACGAGGCCCGCACCGACGTTCTGTTGGGAACAGGAGCGAGTCGATGACGATGACAGTAAAAGGGGGCTCGCTGCCGACCGCCGTCGACGGCGGGGCCCCGTCCGATGACCTCGCCGCGTTCGGCCAATCCCCCTCGCGCCGGGTGCTCGACGCCCTGTCCTTTCGCAACATCAGCGCTGTGTACATCCTGGCGGCGCTCGTCGCGTTCTACGCGATCTGGGTGCCGGACACTTTCCTCACCGTCGCGGTTTGGCGCTCGCTGCTGGACAACAGCGCGCTGACGGCGCTGGCCGCGATTGGTCTGGTGCTGCCGTTGTCCGCCGGCTCCTTTGACCTGGCCCTCGGCTCGGAGGTGGGGCTGGGCGCCATCGTCGTCGCCTGGCTGCTGTCCAAGCAGGGCTTCTCGATGCCCACCGCTTTCCTGCTAACCGTCGTGGTGGGCGCGGCGATCGGCGCCGGCACCGGTCTGCTTGTTAAGAAGGCGCACATCGATTCCTTCATCGCGACTCTCGGGATGAGTTCGGTGCTGCTGGCCGTCATCGCCTGGCTGTCCGGCGGACAGCAGCTGGTCAACCTCGGGACGTCGTTCCAGGACGTCGCGACGCGACAGCTGCTCGGCCTCACCTACCCGGTGTGGATCATGCTGGTGGTCGGTCTCGTGGTCTGGCACGTTTTGGAGCGCACGGCGACCGGGCGCCGCATCTACGCCACGGGCGGCAACGAGTCGGCGGCGCGCCTCGCCGGCGTGCAGACCGCGACGGTGGTGATCGCCTCGCTAGCGGCCTGCGGCGCCATCGCCGCATTGGCGGGCGCGCTGGTTAGCTCCCAGCTGGCCACCGGCGACCCGACCATCGGTCCCGCGTACCTGTTGCCCACCTACGCCGCGGCGTTCCTCGGCTCCACGCAGTTCCGTGGCGGCCGGTACAACGTCTGGGGCACTGTCCTGGCCGTCTACGTCCTGGCCATCGGGGTGAAGGGACTGCAACTAGGCGGCGCTCCGGTCTGGATCCCGGACCTGTTCAACGGCGTGGCGCTCCTGCTCGCCGTTGGCATGGCCCGCCGGCAGCGCATCGCACGACGGGCCCGCGCGGTGCGACGCACCCTGCGCCGGGAGCCCGCGACCACCTGAGTACTACCGCCGGGGAAGCCCGGGCCGGCCCGAGTACACACCTCCTGACCCATTGGACGAGGTCTGCATGACGGTTCCCACGTTCGTCCCGCACGTCATCGCGGGCGCTCAGCAAGCGGCCAGCAACGCGAAGACGCTCAACAACATCAACCCTTGGACGATGTCGCACCAGGGCGAGGTGGCCCGCGGCTCGGTGCGGGACATCGAGAGCGCGGTGGCGGCCGCCCGTTCCGCCTTCGACGACGGCCCCTGGCCACGCATGAGCGAGCGCGACCGTGCGGCGGTCCTGCACCGGCTCGCGGATCTGATGCACCGCGACGCGGCGCTGCTGGCGCGGGCGGACGCGCTCGACATGGGGCGCCCGCTCGTGTCGGCCACGGCCGTCGACGTGCCGCGCGCCGCCGACATGTTCCGTTTCTTCGCCGACCACCTTACGATGTCGACGTCGGATCGGTACCCGATGGGCAGCGCCTACCACGCCTACACCGACTACAGGCCGGCGGGCGTCGTAGCAGCCATCACGCCGTGGAACCACCCGCTGATGCTCGGCACGTGGAAGATCGCCGCCGCCCTCGCGTGGGGCAACACGGTTGTGATGAAGCCGGCTGAGGACAGCCCCACGTCAGCGTTCCTCCTCGCCGGCCTCGCTCTCGAGGCCGGCGTGCCGCCGGGGGTCTTCAACGTCGTCCAGGGCCTGGGCGCCGAAGCGGGCTCGGCGTTGACCGCGTCGGAGCAGGTCGACCGCATCACCTTCACTGGCTCGACCGCGACCGGACGACTCGTGGCGCACGCCGCCGCGGCAACCCTGACCCCCGTTTGCCTGGAACTCGGCGGCAAGGGCGCCAGCATCGTCCTCGCAGACGCCGACCTCGAGCTGGCCGCGGCCACGACGGCCCAGGCTGTGTTCAATAACTCCGGCCAGGTGTGCCTGGCCGGCACCCGAGTTCTAGTCCACACCTCGGTCCGCGAGGAGTTCGTCCACCGGCTCGTCGCCGAAGCCCACCGACTCCGGGTGGGCGACCCCTTCGACCCGGCAACCGACCTCGGGCCGCTGGCGTCCCAGCGGCAGTCCGAGCGTGTCCGCGGCTACTTCGACCTGATCACGGACGAGGGGGGCACAGTAGTCACCGGCGGCCCTCTGGACGGGTGGTCGTTCGCCCCGACGGTCGCCGTCGGCGTCCCACCCCGGGCGCGGGTGGCCCAAGAAGAGGTCTTCGGGCCGGTGGCCACCGTCACCGAGTTCGACGACGAGGACGACGCGGTGCGCCTCGCGAACGACACCCGTTACGGGCTGACCTGCGTCGTCTTCACCCAGTCGCTGCGCGCCGCCGCCACCCTTCCCGCTCGGCTGAGGTGCGGCACCGTGTGGGTCAACTGCTACCAGGTCCGGGACCTGCGCGCACCGATCGGCGGACGAGGAGACAGCGGGATCGGCCGCGAGGGCGGCGACTTCAGCCGCGAGTTCTTCACCGAGCCGCAGGCCGTCTTCCTCGCCACGTCGTGACCCAATCACCAGCTCCGGGAGATCTGTGATGCGCGCCGCCATCATGCACGGGGTCGACTCCGCGGTCGCGCTCGAGACGGTGCACCCGGTCGATCCCGGCCCACGTGACGTCATCGTCCAGCTGGAGGCGACCGGGCTGTGTCACAGCGACATCTCGGCCGTGCGCGGGTTCCTCGGACTGCAGCCCCCCGCGATCCTCGGCCACGAGGCCGCCGGCACCGTGGTCGAGACCGGACGCGACGTGACCGCCGTGCGGGTGGGCGACCGGGTGATCGCCAGCCTCGTGCCGGTCTGCGGCGCGTGCTACTGGTGCGTCAACGGGCAGACCCACCTGTGCGCCGACACGTTCGCGGTCCGCGGCGTGACGCGGGCCCACCTGGCTGGAGGCGAGGCGGTGACCGCCATGCTGGGGCTAGGCGCCTTCGCCGACCGCATGACGATCGATGAACGGTTGGCAGTCAAAGTCGAATCCGACCTCCCGTCCGAGCAGCTCGCCCTCATCGGGTGCGGGATCGCGACCGGTGCCGGCGCGGCGATGTTGACCGCCCGAGTGCGTCCCGGCTCGACCGTCGCGGTCATCGGCTGCGGTGGCGTCGGTCAAGCGGTGATCCAGGGGGCTCGCATCTGCGGGGCGTCGCAGGTCATCGCCGTCGACCCGCTGGAACTCAAGCGGCTCGTCGGCGTGAGCAGCGGCGCCACGGACGTGATCGACCCCTCGACCGACGACACCGTCGCCCGCGTGCGGGAGCTGACCGGGGGACGGGGAGTCGACTACGCGTTCGAGGTGGTGGGCTCACCGGCGACCGTGGCGGTGGCCTATGAGTGCGCCCGTCGGGGCGGCATGGTCACGACAGTAGGCATCCCAGCACCGCAGGCCCGCCTCGACCTCCCCGCGTCGGACTTCTTCCGCGCCGAAAAGCGCATCGTCGGCTCCTACTACGGGTCGACGCAGGTCCGGGCCGATTTCCAGCGCTACGCCGACCTCATCGCGGCGGCCCGGCTCGACGCGGCCGCTCTCATCACCCACCGATACGGCCTCGACGAGCTCGCGGACGCCTTCACTGACCTGCAGTCCGGCCAGTCGGTCCGCGGCGTCATCAAGTTCGCCTGACCCACTTCCGGCTGACCCCCGACCGAGCCCGACCACCGTCGATCTACAGGGAGAGAACTGATGCGCACACGCATGCTGGGCTCGTCGGGCCCCGCCGTCAGCGAGATCGGACTGGGCACGATGGGCATGTCCGACCTGTACGGGCCGGCTGACCCCGACGAGGGCATCGCCACCATCCACGCGGCCCTCGACGCTGGCGTCACGCTGCTCGACACCGGTGACTTCTACGGCAGCGGCGCCAACGAGCTGCTCGTCGAGCGGGCACTGCGCGGGCGCAACCGGGACGACCTCGTCCTCAGCGTGAAGTTCGGCGCGCTGCGCGCGCCGGACGGCTCGTGGCTCGGCCACGACGGCCGCCCGGAGGCGGTGAAGAACTCCCTCGCGTACACGCTCAAGCGGTTGGACATCGACTACGTCGACGTCTACCGGCCCGCGCGAGTCGACCCCGCGGTGCCGATCGAGGACACCGTGGGTGCGATCGCCGAGATGGTGAAGGCAGGTTACGTGCGCCACATCGGGCTGTCCGAGGTCGGTACCACCACGATCCGGCGAGCGCACGCGGTGCACCCCATCGCCGACCTGCAGACCGAGTACTCGCTGCTGTCCCGCGGCATCGAGGACCGCATCCTGCCCACGACACGCGAGTTCGGGATCGCCGTCACCGCCTACGGGGTGTTGGCCCGCGGGCTGCTCAGCGGCCACTGGAGCCCCGACCGCGCCCTGACAGGTGACGACTACCGCGCGACGAACCCGCGCTTCCTGCCGAAGAACATCCGGCGCAACCTCGACCTCGTCGCCGCGCTGTCCGACGTGGCAGCCACCCTGGACGCAACCCCGGCGCAGGTCGCCATCGCCTGGGCGCTGGCCAGCGGCCCTGACGTCGTGCCGCTCATCGGTGCGCGCCGGCCCGACCGGCTGCAGGAGGCGATCGGTGCCACCGATCTGGCCTTGACCCCACAGGACCTCGCCCGCATCGAGGACGCGGTCCCCCGCGGCGCCGCCGCCGGCGAGCGGGACGCCCCGGAGTACCTGCCGACGCTCGACAGCGAGTCAACGTGAATGCCGGGGACTGCACCGCAGGCCCGGTCTCGACGAGGAGAGGGACGAAGATGACCGAGGGCACGATCTGGCAGTTCCCACACGCCGGTCCCGGCCCGTCCCGGCTGGCCTCCGGGTGGCCGGCATGACCCGGGCGGCAGTGGTGTGGGAGCCCCACGCGGAGTTCTGCATGGAGAACGTCGAGCTCGACCGCCTGCAGCCCGACGAGGTGCGGGTCCGGGTCCTTGCCGCCGGCATCTGCCAGTCCGACATGGGGGCCGTGCACAACCACTTCCCGTTCCCGCTCCCGGGCGTGCTCGGCCACGAGGGTGCCGGGGTGGTCGAGGCAGTCGGCGAATCGGTCACGCTCGCGAAGGTCGGCGATCGGGTGCTGCTGAGCTTCGCGCTGTGCGGCACCTGCCGCTGGTGCCGCAACGGCCACCCCGCGTACTGCGACTCGCACGTCACGTACAACCTGCTCGCCGGCCGGCGGCCCGACGGGTCGGCCACTATCCGCTGTGGCGGCCAGGAGCTCGGCGGCCACTTCTTCGGGCAGTCGTCGTTCGCCGAAGAGGCGATCGTCAACCAGCGCAGCGTCGTCGTTTTGCCGCCGGACGTGACCGACGACGAGCTGCCCACGCTGGCGCCCCTCGTCTGCGGCGTGCAGGCCGGCGCCGGCGCGGTGCTCAACGTGCTCCGGCCGCACCCGACCGAGACCCTGGCCATCGCCGGGGCCGGCGGGGTCGGCCTGGCCGCTCTCCTCGCCACCCGACTGTGCCGACCGAGGACCGTGATCGTGATCGACCGCGTCGCCAGCCGTCTCGAGCTGGCGGCCACGCTCGGCGCCGACACTGTCATCGACACCTCACGAGAGGACCTCGGCGCCCGGCTCAGCGAGGTGACTGGCGGCAGCGGCCCCGACATCGCCGTCGACACCACCGGCCACGTGCCGACCCTGGAGACGCTGATCGCCGGACTTGCCACCCGCGGGCGGTGCGCTGCGGTCGGCGTGCCTCCCCTCGGCGCCACCGCCACGTTCAATGTGATGCCGTTCATCATGGGCAAGTCGATCCAGGGCATCGCCGCCGGCGACACCGAGCCGCAGACCTTCCTGCCGGTCATGGTCGAGGCCGTGCGCAGCGGGACGCTGCCGATCGACCGCATGCAGCGCCGCTACGCCTTCGACGACATCAACACGGCGGTGCAGGACGCTGCGTCGGGCACGACCGTCAAACCCGTCCTGGTGCTGTGACAGCAGTTGTCGAGTGTCCGCCGGCCGTTTCCGCCGGCCTTCCGCCGTCCCGGCGCAGAGAGAGGATCAGGTCGATGACCTTCGTGATCGGGGTCGACACTGGTGGGACGTTCACCGACGCCTTCGCCTTCGACGAATCGGGGGCGGTGACCAGCGCGAAGACGCCGTCGACGCCGCCGGACTTCGCCGAGGGATTTCTGGCGGCGATCGAGGAGCTGGCCGCCGGCATGGGCCGGTCGGGGCCTGAGCTGCTCGGCGAGACCGATTACCTCGTCCACGGCACGACAACGACGCTGAACGCGCTGGTCACGGGCGACGTCTGCGACGTCGGCTTCCTCACCACGCGCGGGCACGCGCATTCGATCGCCATCATGAATGTCGAAGGCCGCTACGCAGGGCTCGGCGCCGACCGCATCCAGGACATGGCCGCGACCAGCAAGCCCGAGCCGCTGATTCCCTCGCACCGGCTCCGCGAGATCAACGAGCGGACCGACTACCGAGGCGCCGAAGTGGTCGCGCTCGACGAGGATGAGGTGCGCCGCGAGGTGCGTGACCTGATCTCCAGCGGGGTCGAGGCCATCGCGGTCTCCTTCCTCTGGTCATTCCGCAACCCAGTCCACGAGCGTCGGGTGCGCGAGATCATCGCCGAGGAAGCTCCCGAGCTGTACGTCGCGCTGTCCAGCGACGTCAGTCCCCGCATCCGTGAGTACGCCCGCAACGTCACCACAATCATGAACACGCAGGTCGGGCCGCGGCTCGCCGCCTACCTGCAACCCCTCGAGGCGCGGTTGCGCGCCCAGCACTTCCGCGGGGCCCTGCTCGTGATGCAGGGCAGCGGCGGGTGCGTCACCGCCGCCAAGGCCCCCGGACACGCGATCAGCACGATCGGCTCCGTGCTCACCGGCGGCATCGTGGGCTGCCGGCAGCTCGCCGCCGACCTCGGCCACCGGAACATTATCTCCACCGACATGGGGGGCACCACGTTCCTGGTCGGTCTGGTCGTCGACGGCGAGGCGGTTACCACGACCAGCACCGTGCTCAACCAGTACACGCTGAGCACGCCCATGGTCGACGTGCACACCATCGGCGCCGGCGGAGGGGCGGTCGCGTGGGTCGACCCCGGGGGAAACCTCCGGGTCGGGCCGGGGAGTGCAGGAGCCTCACCCGGGCCAGCGTGCTACGGCCAAGATGGTTCCAAACCGACCGTCACCGACGCCAACCTCCTGCTGGGCATCATCAATCCCGACTACTTCCTCGGCGGCCGCAAGGCGCTGTCGGTCGAGCTGGCCGCGAAGGCGATGCAGGAGGTCGCGAACCCGCTCGGGCTCAGCGTCGAGGACGCCGCAGCTGCCATCCACGCGATCCAGAACGGGCAGACCGCCGACCTCGTCCGCAAGGTGGTCGTCGACAGCGGTCGCGACCCACGCGACTTCGTGCTCTACGCCTACGGCGGCGCCGCGCCGATGCACTGCGCGACCTACGCTGCCGACCTCGGGGTCGGCGAGGTGATCGTCCCGCTCGGGTCGACCGCTGCGGTGTTCTCGGCGTACGGGCTGGCGTCGTCCGACATCACGCTGACCGCGGAGCACTCCCAGCCAGCCAACATGCCGGTGCCGGCGGAGGAGGTCGACGCCGTCTTCGGCCGGCTGGAAACCGACCTGGCCGAGCGCATGGCTGGGCAGGGGCTGTCGCTTGACCGCGTCGACTACGAGCGCGAGGTCGACCTGCGCTACACGATGCAGCTGGCCGAGGTCCCGGTACCGGTCGCCAGCGGACGGCTGTCGGACGTCGAGGTCGAGCAGCTGGCGTCGGACTTTGAGGAGCGCTACGAGCAGCGGTTCGGCAAGGGCACCGGCTTTCCCGACGCCGGCATCCAGCTGATCACCTACCGGGTCCGCGCGGTAGGCAGACTGCCGATCCATCCCCGGCTCAGCGAGCTGCGGGGGCGCCAGGAACCGGCGCACCCCCGTGGCACCAGGAACGTGTTCCTCGACCTCCAGCACCGGTGGCAGATGACGCCGGTCTACCACTACTCCGACCTCTCGGCCGGCTCCACGTTGGACGGACCGGCCGTCATCGAGGCGCGCACGACGACGGTGGCGCTGCCGGCCGGGCACCGGGCGCGCGTCGACCGGCTCGGCAACCTCGTCATCACCCACTGACAGCGCGGAGGTTCACATGGCACTGCAGCCCGTCGCCGGTTCCGAGCGCTTTCACAGCACCGCGTTGACCGCGGGTCCCCGACTGCGCGACCGGGTGCGCGGGGTGGCGCTGCACGATGTCGCACCGGACGCCGTAGCCGGGCTCGACCCGTTGACCTACGAAGTGATCCGGCACCGCATCACCACCATCACCGAGGACATGGGTGACGCCCTCAAGCGCATGTCCGGCTCGGTCGTGGTCACCGACTGCAACGACTTCGGCACGGCAGTGCTGGACGAGACCGGCGACTCCGTGCAGATCGGCATGTTCAACATGGGGCTGTCCGCTGGGGCCGACCTAGCGGTCAAGTGGACCCTCGAGAACCGCGCCGAACGCCCCAGTATACGTCCGGGCGACATGTTCTTCTGCAACGACCCCTGGGTCGGCGGAGGCATGCACCAGAACGACGCCTCAGTGCTCGCCCCGCTGTTCCACGACGGCGAGCTGTTCGCCTGGACGGCAGCCGTCGCGCACCAGGTCGACCTCGGCGGCGTCTCGCCGGGCAGCTGGTCAGTCGCCGGGCAGGACGTGTTCTCCGAGTCGACGCCGATCCCACCGGTGCGCATCGTCGAGGGCGGCGAGCTGCGCACTGACATCGAAGACGTCTACCTGCGCCGGTCACGTGTGCCGCGACTCGTCGGCCTCGATCTGCGCGCCAAGATTGGCGCTAACAACGTCGCTCACGAGCAGCTCCTCCGGCTGATCGACAAGTACGGGCCCGCGACTGTCAAGGCCGTCATGCGCCGGATGATGGACGACGCCGAGACTCGGGTCCGCGACAAGCTGCGTGACCTGCCGGACGGCGCGTGGCGCTCCGTCGCGCACCAGGACAGCGCCCGGGCCGGTGATCGCCAGGTGCACAAGATTCTGCTCGAGATGCGCAAGGAACGGGACCGGCTGGTGTTCGACTTCACCGGCACCGACGCCCAGGTCGAAGGTTTCTCAAACTGCACCTTCGCGGGGTTGCGCGGCGGGATCATGCCCGTGCTGCTGACGATGCTGTGCGGCGACATCCCCTGGTCACCCGGTGGCATCTCCCGCTGCGTCGACATCGTGAGCGCGCCGGGCACCCTCAACAACTGCACCTTTCCGGCCGGCGTCGGCAAGGCGTCCGTCGCCTCCGCCTGGGCCACCCAGAACGCCGTGAGCGAGTGCGTGGCCAGCCTGCTCGCCACCAGCGACCGTCACCAGAAGTCGGCAATGAGCGTGTGTTGCGGCACCTGGGACCTCACGCTGATCGCCGGGCTGGACCAGCACGGCAACGGTTTCGCGACGATGCTCTGCGACGCGATGGCCGGCGGCATGGGGGCGCGCGTGCACGCCGACGGTGTGGACACCGGCGGTGCGAACGCGATCGCGATGGGCCGGGTCGCCGACGTCGAGATGAACGAGTTCGCCTTCCCGATCCTCTACCTGTGGCGCCGCGAGGAGACCGACTCAGGCGGACCGGGGCGGATGCGCGGCGGTCTCGGCGGTAGCAGCTGCTTCACCCCGCACGACTGCGGCGCCGACGAGATGCACCTGGTCCTGTCCGCGACCGGCAAGGCGCTGCCGCAGGCGGCCGGGCTGTCGGGTGGCTACCCGGCGAACACCCAGCACAGCGTCCTCGTCCGCGACGCCGACCTCGACGGGCTGTTCTCTCAGGGCGTCGTCCCCACGGCGCTCGAGCAGATGGGCGGAACCGCCCACGTGATGCCGGAGCACCTGGAGACCGACCTGAGCCGTCGCGACGTCTACTACACGCACTGGCAGGGCGGGGGCGGCTACGGCGACCCGCTGCGGCGAGACCCGGCCAGCGTCGCGCTCGACGTCGCGCGCGGCAAGGTCTCGCCCGAGGCGGCCAGTGCGGTCTACGGGGTCGCCCTCGACCCGTCGGGCCGGGCGGACCCCGACGCGACCGAGACGCGACGCCGACGCCGACGCCGACAGCGGGCGGCCGGCGGTCGGACCGAGGCGACCAGCGACGAAGGGAGCGGACGTGCGGGTTGACGACAACGTCGAGCTGCTGCCCGACGGCAGCACCCAGTGCGCGCACTGCTCCACTTCGATCGGCGGCGGCGGCCGCGGCGCGCTGGCCGGCGCCCTGGTCGTCGAGCGACCCGCCGCGGCGATCGGTCCGGGCCTGCGCGCCGCGCCCAGCCTGTTCACCGACCGGCCCATCGTCCTGCGCCAGCGGCTGTGCCCCGGCTGCCTGGTCGCGCTCGCCACCGAAGTCGTCCCGTCGGACGAACCCGAGTTCCGCTCCTGGCACGTGGAGGTCTAGTCATGTCTGAACCGGCACCCTCAAGCACTGTCGGCGACGGCTCCGGCCGGTCGTCGACCCAGTGGAGCGCGGCACGGGTCGCGCTGGTCACCGGGGCGGCGTCCGGTCTCGGGCGGGCGTTCGCCGAGCGGCTAGCCACCGACGGCGCCGACCTCGTGCTCGCCGACGTCCAGGACATGTCGCAGGTGGTGGCCGCCGTCGAGGAGGCCGGTCGGCGAGCCCTGCCCGTCCGGTGCGACCTCACCGACGAGGACCAGGTCGCTGCACTTGGACGGGCGGCGCAGGCCGAGTTCGGCGCAGTCGACATCCTCGTCAGCAACGCCGGCATCTACCCCAACGCCACCCTCGAGGAGCTGACCCTCACCCAGTGGCGCCGGGTGTTCGCCGTCAACGTCGAGGCGTCGTTCCTCGTCACGCGGGAGTTCCTGCCGGCGATGCGACGGCGCGGCTGGGGACGTGTCATCTTTACCGCGTCCGTCAGCTTCCACGTCGGCTCGCCCGGGTTTCCGCACTACGTGGCCACCAAGGGCGCGCTGCTCGGGTTCATGCACGCCCTCGCCACCGAAGCGGGGGAGGGGGTGACGGTCAACGCGATCGCGCCGAGCATCGTGCGCACCGAAGGCACGACCGAGCACGCCAGCGACGCCGCCTTCGAGATCACCCGGAGCCTGCAGGCGATCCAGCGCACGCAGCAACCGCAGGACGTGGTGGGCGCGCTGTCGTTCCTCGTCTCAGACGACGCGGCCTTCATGACCGGGCAGACGCTGGTCGTCGACGGCGGACTCGTCCGCACCTGACCAGGTCCTCCTGCCGCCGCCGGCCCCCTTTGGTGCCACGTCCCCCGCTGCCTGGAGGCCGAGTGAGACTCATCGCGCTGGAAGAGCACATGCTCACGCCGCGCGTCGCGCGGGTCGCGCAGATCGACCCGCGCGGACTGCTCGGCGCGAAGCTGGCCGCCCTGACCGACCTCGGACGAGCGCGACTGGACGGCATGGACGCGGCCGGCATCGACGTGCAGGTCCTGTCAGCAGTCGGGTCGCTCGTGCAGGGCCTGGAACCGGCGCGGTCGACCGACCTCGCGCGGCACCTGAACGACACGATGGCGGAGGCGGTGCGTCACCACCCGGAGCGGTTCCGGGCGTTCGCCACCCTGCCGATGACCGACCCGGCGGCGGCAGCCGCTGAGCTGTACCGCGCCGTGCACGACCTCGGCTTCGTCGGGGCGATGGTGCACGGCCAGACCCGAGGGACCTTCCTCGACGACCCGTCCGTCGAGCCGGTGCTGGCCGTCGCGGCCGAGCGGGGCGTCCCCCTGTACCTGCACCCCGCGCCACCGCCGCCCGCGGTCGCCACCGCCTACTTCTCGGGCCTCGCGCCCGCGGTCGGGGACATGCTCGCCTGCGGCGGCTGGGGGTGGCACGCCGAGTGTGGGCTGCACGTCCTGCGGATGGTCGTCGGAGGCGTGTTCGAGCGCCATCCGCAGCTGCAGGTGGTCGTGGGACACATGGGCGAGAACCTGCCCTTCTCCCTCGCCCGCGCCGACGAATGGCTCAGCCCGCTCGCGGACGGGCTGTCCGAGTCGGTCGCCGACACGGTCCGCCACCACGTCCACATCACCATCTCCGGCTACACCACGGTCCCACCACTGCTGTGCGCGCTGCTGGTCTTCGGCGCGCAGCGGATGATGTTCGCCGTCGACCATCCCTTCTCCGACAACGCACACACGGCTCGGTTCCTGGCCGATGCTCCCCTGAGCCCGACGGATCGCGAGCTCATCGCGCACGGCAACGCAGAACGACTGTTCGCTGCCGCCCTGCACTCGACCGATGCAATCTGACGAGGGGAAGCTCGTGGACACTGAAAGCCAGGTGCGCGACATCGTGCACGCCCACTGGGCGCTCGCCGCCGCGGAACTGTCCGACTTCATCTGGGGGCACGCGTCCGTGCGTGCGGACGACGGCACCGGTCTGTACATGAAGTGCAGCGGTTGGGCCTTCGAGGAGATCGACGAAGACAAAATCGTCAAGGTGTCCTGGGAGGGCGAGCGCCTGGCCGGCGACGGGGCTGTGCACATCGAGGTGCCGATCCACACCCAGGTCCTGCGCGCCCGACCCGACGTCACTGCCGTGGTGCACTGCCACGCCCCTGCGGTCACCGCGTTCGCCTCGCTCGACCAGCCGCTGCGCGCCATCTCGCACGAGGGGGTGTTCTTCGCCGACGACCTGCCGAGGTTCGAGGTGACCGGAGACCTCGTTCGCACCCGCGAGCTGGGCGACGCCGTCGCCGACGTGCTCGGAGACGCACCGGCGCTCATCATCCCGCAGCACGGTCTCGTCGCCGCCGGACGCGACATCCCGAGCGCCGTGATGTACGCCGTGCTGCTCGACCGGGCCTGCCGCATCCAGCTGATGGCAGCCGCCGCCGGCGGGCCACGGACGTGGTCCAGCCCCGAGGAGGTGGCCGCAAAGAGGCCGGTCGCCTTCCAGCCGTTCGAGAAGACTTACCGGTACCTGCTCAGTCAGGGTGCCCGCCTGCACCGAGCAGCACAGTGACTAGTGAGTTGCGTCCGACCGCGACCGCGGCGCTGACCTCGTTCGCGGTCACGACGAAGGTCCTCAGCGGGGTCGGTGCCGTTTCCCGGGTCGGCTCTGAGCTCGACGCCCTCGGTGCCGAGCGCGTCGCCGTTGTGGCCGACCAGGGTGTCGCCGATGCGGGCCTGCTCGACGAGGTCCTGGCCGTCGTGCCGCCCGGGCGCATCGCCACCCGCCTGTGCGTGCACCCTGATCCTGATGTGGCCGCAGCCGAGGAACTGGCCCGGACGGCCCGGGCCGAGCGCTGTGACGTGGTCCTCGCCGTCGGCGGTGGCAGCGCGCTCGGGGCGGCGAAGGCCGTCGCCATCCGGCTGCGTAACGAGCGCCGGATCGACGCGTATGAGGGCACGAACGCCGTGGACGCCGCGCCGGCGCCGACGATCGCCGTCCCCACGACCGCGGGCAGCGGCAGCGAGGTCTCGAAGGTCCTCGTGCTGCACGAGCCGGGGCGCGCCACCGAGCTCGTCGTGCGGGTCGACGGTGGCGAGCCGAGGGTGGCGATCCTCGACGCGAGCGTGCTGCGGCGGCTGCCTCGAGCACCGCTCGTCGCCGCCGGCCTGGACGCGCTGTCGCACGCTGTGGAAGCGCTCTGGGCGCGAGCCGGGTCGTCGTTCGGCAGGGCGCTCGCGCACTTCGCCGCCGCCACGATCCTCGACGAGTTGCCCGCCGCGGCCGCCGGAGCCACCCGCGGTGCCAACGCAGCCGGGAACAACGACGCGGTGCTGCAACGCCTGCTCGAGGCGGCCTGTGCCGCGAACATGGCCTGCGGCAACAGCGGGCTGACCCTGGTGCACGCGCTGTCTGGGGCGCCGACGGTACGGGTGCCACACGGGCTGCAGAACGGGATCCTGCTGCCCCACGTTGCCCGCCTCAACTACACAGACTCCGATGACGCGACCCGGGCCCTGATCAACCGGATTGACGATCTCTACGCCGCCCTGGGCTTCAAGGCCCGGTACGACTCGGCTCAGCTGCCGCACCGGGCGGCCGACGCGATGGTCGCGGCGAGCACCGACCACCCCTTCCGGGCCAACAACCCGAGACCGGCGACGGACGCGGAACTCTACGACCTGCTGGCTGCGGCCGGCGTTGCACGGTCGTAGAGCCGAGGGGCCGACGACGAGTCGTGTGAGGGGGTCACGACGGCGCGTCGGCCCGGGACGTTGCGGGACCAGACGCTCTCGATCTCGGCCAAGGGCAGCACGCTGGTCTCGATGCGGCGCTGGTCGGTCGCGGCTGAGGCCATCAGCTGCGGCCAGAGTGCTCGGACGGCCGTAGGTCCGGCGGACTGGTGATGTGAGACTTGTCCGGAAGTTTCTGGAGGCGAGGCATCGGTAGGTCGGCGTGGACGCCGGCGTCAAGCCGCGAGCGGGAGGCCTGACGCGGTCCGAAGCCTGCCACCTCGACGCCCTCCAGCCGCCTGGCCCGCGGCGCCCAGCTCAGGTCGTTGCCCTCGCTGTTGCCTCCAGCTGGTCGCGAGCCGTTCCGGTAGCCAGACGATCGGCCGCCGGCCAGCTTCCGCCGGACACGCGCATGTTGACCGAGCCCGGGTTGGTGCCTGTGCGGCGAGCACCCTGACCCCCGGCCGGACACGGCGACGGCGGAGCGTCCGGCACTCGGCTTCCGTACCGATCCGCGGGGCCGACGGTGCGCTACTCCAAGCCGCGGTACCAGTCGAGCACGGTCGAGACGTACTGCTCAGGGTCGTGCGCGTGCATCGCGTGCGGCATGTGGGGGAACGACGCGTACGTGAAAGGGTGGCCGGCGGCTTGGATCAGAGCCTCGACCCGCCGGACCTGCAGGTCCGAGATCGCGCCCATCAACGTGCCGGTCTCTTCGTCGACCTGCCGGAAGTGGTGGGTGAACAGCACCGGGACCTTCACGTGCTGGAGCAGGAGTGCGTGGTCGCAGGACGCGGTGGCAGCACCCGACGCAAACGCGCTACCCCATTCCGGGTCGTACTCCTTGAGGTTCTGCGGCGGACCGGACAGGGCGTTCGGGGGACTTGCCGGGGCCATCGCGGCAAGTGCCTGCAGCAGCGGCGGAGGAAGCTCCCGGGGGATCGCCTGCTGCAGCCCCTCCCAATCGCCGATGGACCACTGACTGCCCAGCCACGTGTGGAACAACGTGAACATCGGCCCGATGGCCTGCCGGATGGACTGGCCCGTCGCGGGGTTGGCCTGTGAAGCGAACAGCGGTGCGTCCTCGAACACGGCGGCGCGGACCTGCCCGGGCTTGGCGAACGCCGCGAGCCATGCGGACACCGTGCCGCCCGAGGACAGCCCGCTGATGACCGTCGGCCGGCCGACGACCAGGTCCATGAAGCGCACCAGGTCGTTGCCGAAGTTGTCCAGCGTGTACCGACCCGGCGTCCAGGTGGAGCGGCCCTGGCCGCGGAGGTCGACCGCGTACACCTGGAAGTGCTCGACGAGCAACGCGATCGCGGCCTCGTAGCCCCACCACGACTCGGTCTGCCCCGGGATGAGCAGCAGCGCCGGTCGGCTCGGGTCGCCGGCCACGACGTAGTTCATCCGCACCTCGCCCAGGTCGACAGTGTGCTCGTCCAGCTCGTGCTCGACGAACAGCGCTGCGTGGTCCTCGGCCTGCAGGTAGGTCATGGTCGCTCCTCGGGCGTGTGCAGAGTGGCCAGAGTTCCTGCTTGCCGGGTGGTCATCTCAGTGCCCACCCAACGTCGCGAGGATCTTGTCGTACGTGCCGTCGACCTCGGCGTGGCGCAGGGGCTTGACCCGCTCGACGAGGATCTCCGTCGCGTCAGGCTGGCTCTCCAGCAACGTCATGGTCTCGTCGAGGAACTCATCCAAGGGCATGGCGTTCTCGGCGTCCTGCTGCCCCATGAGCGCCGTGCGGA